>OGKE01001802.1_pt1 | contig 12321 bp, 9 predicted proteins | sample 1572341 | NCBI WGS metagenome assembly OGKE01 (sample SAMEA2582091, study PRJEB24529) | metagenome | biome: Human gut stool | place: China | collected 2011
AGTCAGAAGAGCAGGAGCAGGCGGTAAAAGGTTCTTTTGATCTGACGGATGGTGTTTATAAGGGAACTGGAACAGGTTATGCAGGAGAGATCACGGTTGCGGTTCAAATCAAAGACAAACAGATCGTTGCAATCGATATTCTGAGTTCATCTGACGATGCAGCATTTTTCAAACGTGCACAGGCGGTGATCGATAAGATCATCGAAGGACAGACATTGGAAGTCGATACTGTTTCAGGGGCAACCTATAGTTCACGGGGAATCATCAGTGCGGTGAAGAATGCACTGACAGGAGAAAAAGACAGCGGAACAACAGGACAGTCACAGTCTGGTGGCGGCGCGGCAGCAGGAAGTTCTACTTCTGTCGCAACAGTGGAAGACCCGGCAGCATATAAGGACGGAACTTATTACGGAACAGGGACTGGATTTGGTGGAACACTGAAAGTAAAGGTTGAGATCAGTGGCGGAAAGATCACAGACATCCAGATTATGGAGAATCAAGATGGAAGCGAATACATTTCCAAAGCCTCTGCACTGATCAATACGATCATCAGCAGTCAGAGCACCAATGTAGATACCGTGTCTGGAGCAACGTACAGTTCGGTTGGAATCATCCAGGCAGTAAGAGATGCATTAAGTCAGGCGGCAGTGAGTGGAAATGGAGCGACTTCGGATTCATCTGAAACGAATGGCTCGAACAGTTCTTCCAGTCAGAATCAGAGTACATCCACAACCGGAACAGTTCCATACAAAGAAGGAATCTATTATGGAACAGCGGAAGGATACAGTGGAGAGGTATCGGTAGCTGTGGTGATCCAGGAGCATACGATCAAAGCAATTTTAGTCACAAAGACATCAGATGATGAAGCATTTTTCAACCGCGCAATGGATGTAGTGAAAAATGTGCTTAAAAATCAGAATACAGATGTAGATACTGTATCTGGTGCAACTTACAGTTCTAAGGGACTTCTCGGAGCAATAAAGAATGCTTTGAAACAGGCGGAGAAAGTAATGAATGGAGAATCCATTGAAGAGAAAGCAGATACAACGGAACTGGAAAATGCAGTCAAGTCAGCAGAAGCACTTGTGATGGAGGAGTATACGCAGAGTAGCTGGGCGGTTCTGAGTCTCCGACTGAATGATGCAAAAGAGCTGTTGGAAACAGCTGCGAATGAAAAAGTGGAACAGCAGACGGTTGATAAAGCTGTGGAAAATCTGAACCTTGCAGTTGCACAGCTTGAGAAAAAGAAGTCAGATCAAGAGGAAGAAGTGAAGACAAAATACATCGATGGAACTTATGAGGTGAGTGTACCGTGTAAACCGGATGAGGATGAAGATTTTACAGAGTATCAGCTTTCTATGAAGGTGACAATACGAAATGACAAAATTGTATCCATTACTGACGTGTCAGGAGATGGGGATGCAGCGAATGACAGCTATATCAAGAAGGCGGCAAATGGAACTTCAAGCAAAAAAGGTGTCGTTTCCCAGATTATTACCAAAGGAATGCCGGAAGAAATTGATACGGTATCCAGAGCAACCTGTTCTTCGAATGCGATTATTGACGGATGCAAAAAGGCACTGGAAATGGCTTTAAGACCAGAAGAGACGGAGGCGCAGTAGGATGAAAGAGTTTATCGTAAGACTGTTTAGTCTGCTGGCAATCGTCGGTGTCCTTTTCGGATATAACGAAGTGTTAGATGTCCGTGCGAAGGATGAGGAAATCGCAAAACTGAATGCACAGTTGGAGGTACAGTCATCTGGTGCCGGCAGTGATTCTGAGTCAGGGAGTGATTCAGGAGATGGAGCAGGATACAAGGATGGAACCTATATCGGAGAAGCGGATGGATTTGGTGGAACGGTTGCGGTAGAAGTTACTGTAAAAGATGGAAAGATCGAAGCGGTAGAAGTGACCTCCGCTGAGAAGGAAGACGGTGCATATCTTGCGATGGCGGAAGATATCATTCCGAAGATCATAGAGGCGCAGAGCGCAGAAGTTGATACGATAAGTGGAGCAACGTTCAGTTCGACAGGAATTAAAAATGCATCAGAACAGGCATTAGAACAGGCGGTAAAGTAGTTTGAAGAAGTTGAATATACATAATTTAAAAGCAAAAGAAATTAAAAAATTGCATACTTGGCTTCGTGCCTTGATTCAGATTTTCTATTTTCTGTTTCTGCCATCTGTGTATACAGCGGCATTTGCCGGTGTAAAATACATTTTCACACAGATAGGAGCAGGCGAGGCAATCGGGATGACCTCTTTTGTAACGGTGCTTATAGTTCTCTGCGCGTATACGATTCTTTTCGGAAGATTCTTTTGTGGATTCGCGTGTGCATTCGGAAGTCTGGGAGATGGAATTCATGCATTTTATCTCTGGTGCTTTAAGAAGAGAAAGAAAAAGCCGGTGCTGCTTTCAGAAAAGATCACAGAGAAGTTAAGCTATTTGAAATATCTGGTGTTGACCGTAATCGCAGTACTTTGTTTTGCGGGAGTATACGGAAAGGCAAAAGGGACAAGCCCGTGGGATGTTTTTTCTATGCTGCATGCAGGAAATCTTCACTTGCAGGGATATTTGCCGGGAGTGATATTACTACTTCTTATTATTGTGGGGATGTGTCTGGAAGAAAGATTTTTCTGTCGGAATCTGTGTCCGATGGGAGCAGTATTCTCATTACTTCCGGTGCTTCCGTTCTTTGCATTGCACCGCGACAGAGAAAATTGCATCAAAGGCTGCAGCGGATGCACGAAGAAATGTCCATCCGGGATCGGACTCCCGGAAGACGGATCACTCAAAGTCGAGGGAGATTGTTTCCAATGCCAGAAATGTATTGATACTTGTCCAAAGAAGCATATCCATACAGGAATCAAAGGTCTGAAGGGAAATGAATTCTGGTTTACGATTCTTCGGGCAATTCTGTTACTTGTAATTATGATCTGGGCAGGAGTGTAATAGATGAAGAGAAAAGATCTGTTATTAGGAAGCGGAGTCCTCTTTGTGGCATGTGTACTGTTTCTTGTGATGAACCTGATGCAGTATGTACAGGCAAAGGAAAGCGGACAAAAAGAAAATCAGGAAAAACAGGTTGTGATCAAGGTGGACGGAGAAGTTTACGGAAGATATTCGTTGGATGAAGACCAGGTAGTCGAAGTACAAGAAGGAGACTTTTACAACCGTGTCCGGATCGAGGATGGAAAAGCGTATATGGAAGAGGCTGACTGTCCGGATGGATATTGCGAAGAGCAGGGGAAGATCAATAACCGGACACAGACAATTGTCTGCCTGCCTCACAAGCTGGTTGTGGAAATAGAAGAGGTTGAGAATTCTGATGATTCTCAAAATGAAAAGGAACATCTACCGGATACAATTTCTAAATAAATCAATTGTTCGACTGTAAAGGAGAATGTATGAATAGAAATAAAAAACTTGCGAACATGGCAATGCTTGTTGCGCTGGCAATGATTTTTAGTTATGTGGAAAGCCTGATCCCAATTAATTTTGGAGTGCCGGGGATGAAGCTTGGAGTGGCTAATTTGGTCACTGTAACAGGTCTTTATTTTCTGGAAATTCCGGAAGTACTGGCGGTATCTGTACTGCGTGTGCTTCTGACAGGATTTCTTTTTGGAAATGGAATGTCGATTATTTACAGTTTGGCAGGGGCGGTTGTCAGCCTTCTTGCCATGGTACTTGTAAAGAAGATGGATGGAATTTCCATTGTAGGAGTAAGTATCACTGGCGGCGTCTTTCATAATATAGGACAGATTCTTGTTGCGATGGCAGTGGTGGAGAATCTGAAACTGATTTATTATCTGCCGGTTCTTCTTGTGGCAGGAACAGTGACAGGGTTCGTGATTGGAATTGTCGCAGGAAAGATTTTACCGGTTGTGAAGAAAGAAGCTGTAAGGACAGTATAGATATATACTTTTTGATTATAGGTTAGCGAAAGCTAACTTGATAATATATTCCATGCGGAAGCAGGAAAGCAGAACTGCGACAGGCAGGATCTGTATGTAACTATTTTAGTTAAAAAGGAGGTTTCTATGAAAAACAAAGAAATGAAAGTAAAGGCAATGTCCATGGCAGTGGCAATGTCTATGGTAGTAGGACTTTGCCCGTCAACCATCTTTGCGGCAACAGGAAGTCAGACTGCGAAGGATGGAACTTATACAAAGACGGCTCATGTAACCAGAACAGAAGATGACAGTGACGATGAGTGGGAAGAATATGATGTAGAAGTAAGCTTGAAAGTAGAGGATGGAAAATTCTCTGAGATTACAGTCACACCGAAAGAAGGATATGACGAAGGAAATGCAAAATATCTCAATAAAGCATATTCCAAATCAAAAGGATTTAAAACAAAGCTTGAAGGACAGGCTGCTACAGAAGATACAATTAACAGCTGGGATACAGTTTCCGGTGCAACACGTACTTCTGATGCAATTAAAAAAGCTGCACTTGAAGCAATCCAGTCAGCTCCGGTAGCTGGGGAGACAGTTACCATTGACACAGCAAAGTTGGAGTCAGCAATCGCAGCGGCTGAGAAACTGACAGAATCTGATTATACAGCAGACAGCTGGAGTGCAATGCAGACAAAATTAAATGCAGCGAAGGCGGCTCTGAAAGCAAAGGAATCCCAGAGTGCAGTGGACACAGCGGCAGATGAGTTAAATACAGCAGTGAAGGCATTGAAAAAGGCAGAAGTTGCGAAAGAAACGTATGTGTTGATGAATATTCCATATTCTGAATTTTACGCAGCTGATCAGGTAGCAGGAGCAGACAGTGTATCCTCCGCTACAAAAGCGAAAACAAGATCAACACTTGCAGCTGGTTCTTATCATGTGAACAGCGATGGAACAGATATTACAGGTATTACATATCCGGTTAAGATCAGTGACGCATCTGTACTGAAAAACTATACACAGATCACAGATGACAGCAAGCTTTCTATTACAGTGAATATGAAAGGAAAAGAGACAACAACAGAATATAATGGAAAAGATGCGTTATTCGAGAGCGCAAGCTATTCTTACTATATTTTAAGTGAGACTCCTTCCTATTATAAAGAAGCAACAGTAAATGCAGATGGTTCATTCAGTTTTAGTGAAGTGAAAGGTGCAACTGCACAGAAGTTGAGTGATGCATCAATTGATTTCACAACAGACACAAAGTATGGAGATTATGAATTAGATGTAAATGGACTCCCAGATACAGTTAATACAGTATACGGAGTTGTGATCAGTACAAAAGAAGGAGACAACTACGGACTTCGTCATCTAGAAAATATCTGGAAAAAGACAAAACTGGCATGGAGTACAGGATTTGTGACAACATCTCATGGAAACACACTGAACTCAAAAGATTATGAAAAGATGATGGGTCAGACAATCAATAAAATCACATATTACACAGATAATGGAATCTATGAGATTGATGCAGATCAGTATGTGCCAATTAAATTCAATGGAACTGTCGCAGCAGAGAATGCAGATGTTAAAAGTGGAAAAGTAAATGTAACTGTAGAAGGCCTTCCTGGTGATTATCAGGCAGAATATACAGTTGAAGGTCTTGAGGATGTTCAGGTAAAAGACGGGGTACTCACCTATAAGACAAAAGGCGCTGAGATAGGCAAATATACTCTGAAAGTATTTGATAAATCCGGAAAATATGCAGATCTTACAACAGATTTTGAATTAACAACAGAAGCTGTACCAGTTGTATTTAACAGTGAAAGTGCAGCACTTGTAGCGGCAGAAGGATATGCAGCAGAGGATGTAACTTCTTATGTAAAGAAGATCAAATCCGTAACAGTTGACGGAACAGAGTATGCGGCAACAGGAAAACGTGCAGTGAAGATCATTAAAGAAGATGGAACAATTGATACGACTGCGGCTCCATTTAAGGATGCAGAAAATGGACATGGATTTAAGATCTCAGTAAAGGCAACAGGCTATGCAAAGGATTACGAATTCACTTATACTTTATCACAGGAGAGTGAGTATACTTACGCATATGTAGGACTTAGCTGGGCAGAGTACTGGGCTGCTGAAAATGTGCAGGCAGCAGGAGATACATCTTCTTCAGATGCAAAGGATTCAAAAGGAGAGTCTGACAAGGGTGCATTCGATACTGTAACAAGAGCTACCGTAAATCATGGACTTCACAGAGGTTCTTTCCAGTGCAACGCAGTAATCAAGGCGGAAAATGGAAAAGAGTATGCAGTAGAGTACTGGACAGATGGAACTACTGCAGTTCTGACAGACGGAAGCAAGATTACATTTAACAGAGGAGAGATCACAGAAGAATCCGGTGCAACAACAAAGATGACAGAGTATGATGTACTCGGACTGAAATATGTGCCGGTGAAAGTAAAAACATCTGATCTGGATGCACTGAAAGCAAGCTATCGTGTGATCGAAAACGGAAGTGAACTTGCAGGAGGATATTCAGAAAAGAATCTGGTAAGCTATACAGGACTGGTTGCCAATGTAACAGAGAATACAAACGGTCTGAAAACAGCAACAAAGAATGAGGATGGATCTTTCAGTTTCTCTGCAAGAGTGAATCATGGATCAGAGTCCGGAATCAAAGATCAGGCACTCAAGACAGCACCAACAGCAGAGGAAGCAGGGCTGAAAGTAAAAGAAGCAAGCGGATCTTATGGAGAATTCTTAAGAGTTGATCTGACAGGAAATTATGGTGATCTTGGATCAAATCTCCAGACTGTTACATGGACTTACTATGGAGATGACAGCACATATACAAATGCAGAAGCTACTTATGGAACAAAATTTGCAGCAGATAACTGGATGCACAAAGCAATGGGAATCCAGCTTGGACTGACAGATTCTCTTCGTTGTAAACTTCCGGAAGGAACGGATGGAACAGGATATTGGACCATTACACTGACAGCACTTGGATATAATGACGTGACATACAAATTCCAGGCAACAGAGGAGAACATTGTAAAAGCATCTGAGGATAAAACAATCACAACAACAAATCTTGAGGCAGCTATTGCAAAAGCAGAAGCCCTGAAAGAAGCTGAATACACAGCGGAAAGCTGGGCATCTATGCAGATGGAACTTCAGGAAGCAAAAGATGAATTGAAAAATCCAAAAACTCAGGCAACTGTAGACGAGGCAGTAAGCCACCTCAACGCAGCTATTGAAGCACTTGTTAAGATAGAAGAGCCGGCAGCAGTTGATACTTCTTCCCTTGAGAAAGTAATCAGTGATGCGGCAGCTCTGAAAGAAGCTGATTACACAGTTGACAGCTGGAAGGCATTGCAGAGTGCACTGACAGACGCTAAGAGCGCATTAAATGCAAAAGAAAGCCAGGAAAAAGTTGATAAAGCAACAGATGCGTTAAATGCAGCAATCAAAGCACTTGTAAAGAATGGAAACCAGGCGGGAAGTCAGAATGGAAGTGCAACTCCGACTGTTACAAAGAAGGCAGGAACAACTACGGATGGATCAGCTTCCAAAGGAACAAGTGGATCAAAAGCCGCAAAGACAGGTGATCCGGCAAATGTTCTTGGCTTATTAGGACTTGCATTCTCCTCACTCGGAGCAGGAGTTGGCGGATTTGCATGGAAGAGAAAAAGAAAATAAAGACAAGAAAATTGAGAAAATTTTTCAACAATTTCGCGAAAAAGATTAAAATAGTGCATTGACACTATCGCTTTAAAGTGATAAACTCCTAGCAAATGGAATAACGCTTTAAACCGATGAAGCGGAGATCAAAGTAATTATGCGCGCACAGAGAGTCCGGGAAGCTGAGAGCCGGATCGAGATGCAGGTTGCCAAATGGACCGCTGAGGGCACAGTCAAAGGATTTGAGAATCCGAGTACTCTGTGACGTGAAGGCATACGTCAGTTGCCGGAGATATGTTAGTATCTTATAGAGCGCATGGGAGCGTACCCGTGAATCAAGGTGGCACCGCGGAAAAGATTTAGATTTACCGTCCTTGACAGAATAGGAATATTCTGTCAGGGACTTTTTTTCTACCATAAACATATATTTCCTATCGGGATAAAAGAGAAATTCCATAAGAAATTGTAACTGTTCAGAGCCAAGCAAAATTTCATAAAACAGGTGTAAAATGCTTGCATTTTTAAGACTGTTTTTGAAATTTTATTTGGCGGATACGCCACACCGACGAAATGCGTAGCATTTTGGAGGTTGGCTCTGAACAGTTACTATAATATTTTTAAAGGAGATTGTTTATGACTGACCATATTTTACCACATAATCATGGTGAACATTTGAATACAAAACTTCTTATAGATAACATTGCAAAGACGGAGGACTTCCAGATTGTAGCTGACCTGTTCAAGGTCCTCGGAGATAACAGCAGGGTACGCATTTTCTGGCTTCTCTGCCACTGCGAAGAATGTGTGATCAACATTTCTTCCATGATGGACATGAGTAGCCCGGCTGTCTCTCACCATCTCCGCCAGCTGAAATCTTACGGACTGATTACCAGCCGCAGAGAAGGGAAAGAAGTTTACTACAAAGCAGCAGACACAAACCAGGCTCAGCTGCTTCATCACATGATCGAGCAGGTGATTAAAATCACATGTCCTGAAGCTTAACTGTTATTACTGCAATATCACGCAATTAAACAAGTATATCAAAACGGAAAGATATGAATTTCTCAGAGATATTCACATCTTTCCGTTTTCTTACTGAATTTATTCATATTTTGTAACTGTTCATAAGAAAGTTTTACACTTCACCATTTTTAAACTTAATGATCATTTCATTCGTCAAACTGTCTCTGCTCGGCTCCACCGGAATCTCATCCCTTTGAAACCATTCTGCCAGTGCCAGTTCTTCCCGATCTAATGTAATTTCTTCCTCTCCATCCAGGTCGCAATAGAACCCCATCAGGATCGTATCACTGAAAGACCACGGCTGGCTCTTATAATAACGTATGTTCTTGACTTTCAGTCCGACTTCTTCCATGACTTCACGCTGAACAGTCTCCTCGATTGTTTCTCCAATCTCGGTAAATCCTGCAAGAAGTGCATATTTTTTATATGCTCTTCCAGCGTATTTTGACATAAGAATCTTGTCACCATCAGTTACTCCTATGATAACTGCCGGGCAGATTTTTGGAAATTCCATATTGCCACAATGATCGCAACGCATCATACGTTCTTTTTCATCATGTCTCATCTTATGTCCACAGCGTCCACAGAACTTGCGATTACGATACCAGTTGTTCAACTGATAACCGGTAATTCCGGCAAATGCAAGATACTGCGGTTCTGCATAACGGAAAGATTCTTTATTCTCCATTGTAAACTCTGACAACCGTTCACGACTAATATTCTGTACCAGATAAAAGCGTTCCTCGTCAATCGTAAACAGATAAACTGCTTCTTCATAAATTTCTTCATTAAGCCGTTCCAAATCACGAAATCTTGGAAATTCAATTCCATCTTTCCTTTTCTTCAGCAGTGTACTTTGTCCTTCGTAATACAATGCATAGCTCTGCGCATCCGGAGGGCATGGTCTGTACTGGTTATCAAACTGATGTGGCTGTATATCCTGAATCATAATTCTTTTCCTTTCTTAAACATAGAACCAAGAACCCAGAGAACTCCACCTGCTCCAATTGCAAAATCTCCCAGGTTATATGTTACTTGATCCAACTTTTCCTTTCCTGTCTTAACTCCGATGTAATCAACAACCTTCTCTTTCTGATAACGGTCCGTCAAGTTACTCCAAGCACCTGCTGCCGCAAGTGTGATTCCGGTTTTTCTTAAAATATTGCTGTTCCCTAGAAGTGTCAGCATCTGTATCACTGTCACAATACCTGTTCCCACTTCTGTAAGCTTTTTCACTTTCTTTGGATTATTCGCAAATACTCCCAGACAGATTCCCGGATTATGAATACGTCGAAGTTCCAGTTTCTCTGTCAGTTTCCTCTTTTCACCCATCTTGAGATTCTTTTCCACATAGTGCTTTGCCCATTGATCCACAAGGAATACCGTGGTTCCACCCAACGGATAGAATTTATTTTTCTTCACACTATCATCTCCCAGTCATTTCATATTACAATTCAAAGTACTTGTTCCCGGCAACAATTTCTCTACAGCATTTCCAGAAAATCTTTTTCTGAAATAATCGGAACTCCGAGATCTCTTGCCTTTTTATTTTTTGAAGATGTGGAATTTACGTCATTGTTGATCAAATAATTTGTCTTTGATGTGACACTTCCCGTCACCTTACCGCCACGTTTTTCAATCTCAGCCTTTACCTCTGCACGATTTGCAAAATGTTCAACACTTCCGGTAATAACAAAGTTCACTCCGGCGAATTTTTGGCTGTCTTCTGTTACTTCCTCTTCTTCTAATTCCACTTCGTCAAGAAGTCGCTTATAGATTTCCTGATGCTCTTCCTCTTTAAAATAATCTACATAGCTCTTCGCCATGACTGCTCCGACACCCTGGATCTCAACCAGTTCTGCCTCTTCTGCCTGAAGTACGCGTTGCGAATCATTTCCAAGTGCCCGGCAGATCACCTTCGCATTCGCACTTCCGATTCCCGGGATTCCGAGACCATAAACCAGTCTTGCAAGTGTTGTCTTTCTTGCCTTTTCAATACTGCTCTGCAGTTTCAGGAAAGATTTTTCGCCAAAGCCATCCATTGTCATAATCTCATCTCTGTAGTTGTCTAGGTGGAAGAGATCTGTAAAGTCTTTCACATAGCCGTGGAAAATAAATTTCTCCAGTGTTGCCTCTGAAAGACCTTCAATATTCATCGCATCTCTGCTCACAAAAAGTGCAAAGGACTTCACATGCTTTGCCTGACACTTCGGATTGGTACAATACAGCGTCTTTGTCTCATTTTCCATGGAAATCTTTGTCGCGCCGCCACAAACCGGACAGACTTTCGGGATATCTTTCACTCCGCTTCTCGTCAGATTCTCCGCAATCTGCGGAATGATCATGTTCGCTTTGTACACCTGAATCTCATCTCCAATGCCAAGTTCAAGTTCTTCCATAATGCTGATATTATGGACGCTTGCACGGCTGACTGTCGTTCCTTCAAGCTCTACCGGCTCAAAAACCGCCACCGGATTGATCAGACCTGTTCGTGACGGACTCCACTCAATCTCAAGCAGCTTTGTGTTGCGGATCTCATCTGCCCATTTGAAGGCAAAGGAATCTCTTGGGAACTTCGCTGTTGTTCCAAGTGACTGTCCGTAAGCAATATCATCATACACAAGCACAAGACCGTCCGATGGAACTTCGTTGTGCTCAATCTCACGGGCAAACCATGCCACTTCCTCTTCAATCGTATCTCTTGTCACTTCATGGTTCTCCACAACATCAAATCCCTGGTTTTCAAGCCACTGCATCTGATATTTTCTGGAATTCTGGAAGTCCACGCCTTCTGCACGAACGAGTGTAAATGCATAGAATCTTACATTTCTCTTCGCAGTGATCTCATTGTTCAGCTGACGGACAGAACCGCTGCAAAGATTTCGTGGATTCTTATATTTCGCATCTACATCCTCAATCTCTTCATTGATCTTCTCGAAATCTTTATAGGAAATAACGGCCTCTCCTCGCAGTACAAGTTCTCCCTGATATGGAATCTTAAGCGGTACATTTTTAAATACTTTCGCATTGTTTGTAATGACCTCACCGATCACTCCGTTTCCTCTGGTGACTGCCTTCACAATTTCTCCGTTCTGATAGGTCAGAACAACAGTAAGTCCATCCAGTTTCCAGGAGATTAATGCTTTTTGTCCGCCTAGGAATTCCTTCAGCCTTTCTACATCTTTCGTTTTATCCAGAGAAAGCATTGGACGCTCATGACGTTCTTTCGGGAGCTCACTGAGTACTTCATATCCAACATTTACAGTCGGACTGTTTGCCATTCTCGTACCAAGCTTCTCTTCCAACTCCTGCAGTTCATCATAGAGCTTGTCATACTCGTAGTTGCTCATGATCTCTGTATTTTCCTGCTCATAAGAACGTCTCGCTCTGTTCAGAAGTTCCACCAGTTCTCGCATGTGATTCATTTCTTTCTGCTCATCCATCATCGCTTCTTCCCTTTCCCATGTCTCGTTCTATTATCTTGTGCTGCTGCCCACTGTTCCTGGTATTTTCCTCCCGGAAGTACGGAAGAATCTTTCAGCTGATCATATAATTCATTCAATTCCTGATCTGTCAGTTTTCTGTACTGTCCATCCTTCAGTCCATCCAGTGTAATGTTCATCACGCGGACGCGTAAAAGATCCTTCACTTCATATCCGAGAGCCTCACACATTCTGCGGATCTGACGGTTCAATCCCTGTGTCA
>OGKE01001827.1_pt1 | contig 12147 bp, 8 predicted proteins | sample 1572341 | NCBI WGS metagenome assembly OGKE01 (sample SAMEA2582091, study PRJEB24529) | metagenome | biome: Human gut stool | place: China | collected 2011
ATATCAAAGATCCATTGCTTGCAGCGCATGGGGCAAAGTTCCTCCTTCAAGATGATTCCTGCCCAGTATACCACGGATCTTAGCCGTATAAAAGCCGTGAGGAACCAAAAAACGGGGAGAAATTTTCCGGAAAATATGGTATAATTTCAGCAAAGACAGACAGGGAGGCAGGCAGTATGGAAAACCAAACCATTCCGTGCAAAGCGCTGGTGCTGGCCGGCGGCGGAGCACGCGGCAGCTATCAGGTGGGCGTGTGGAAGGCTCTGATGGAGCTGGACTGGCACCCGCAGATCATCACCGGCACCAGTGTGGGCAGCCTGAACGGTGCCATGTTCGTGCTGGACCTGTACGAGGTGGCGCGGGATATGTGGCTGACTATCCGCAGCAAGGATGTGATGGAGCTGCCCGAAGAAAACGCCGACCTGTCGGCCCTGCACAGTTTTCTGCGCAGCGTGGTGAAGGCCGGCGGTATGGACGTCTCGCCGCTGGAAGAGATCGTGGAACGGGTGCTGGACGAGGACGCGCTGCGCCGCGCCGACATCCGCTTTGGCCTTGTCACGGTGGAGCAGCGGGGCCTGAAGCCCCGGGAGCTGACGCTGGACGAGATCCCGCAGGGCCGGGTAAAGGATTACCTTATGGCCTCGGCGGCCTGCTTCCCTGCCCTGCGGGCGCGGGATATCGACGGGGTGAAGTTCCTGGACGGCGGCTACAGCGACAACATGCCCACCGGCCTTGCCAAAAAGATGGGGGCTGACGAGCTGGTGTGCGTGGACCTGGAGGGGGTGGGCATCACCCGCCCCAACCTCACCGGTCTGCCCACCACCATGGTGCGCAGCTACTGGGAGCTGGGCGACATCCTGCACTTTGACCCCGATACCGCCCGCCGCAATGTGGAGCTGGGTTATTACGACACCCTGCGGGCCTTTGGCCGGGTGCGGGGCTGCGCCTATGCCGTGGACAACGGCCCGGACAGCAGCGCCGATGCTGCCGCGTTCCGGGCACGGTTCGACGCGGTGCAGAAGGCCGTGCGGGAGAAATACCCCGTGACCCTTACCGCAGACGCGGCCCTGCTGCTGGCCCGGATGAAGGACGCCGAGCTTGCCCCGCTGGAAGCCGTGGCCGAGGACGTGGGGGTGGACCCCACGGTGTACTACACCACCCGGACGCTGGGGCAGGCGTTTCTGGACAAATGCGACCGTGCGCGCATGGCCGGGTTCGCCCCGTTGTTTGCAGGCAGCGCGGACGCGGGCCGGGCGGCGCTGGCAGCCCTGCTGCCCAATACATTCTTGCAGGCGCTGGTCTGGCAGGCCCTGACCGCGCCGGAACTGCCGGAGGTGACCGAACATGAAGATCTGTAAAGGTGTTTCTGCGTCCCCGGGCCTTGTGCTGGGGCAGGTGAGCCGGTTGGAACGCCATGTGGAAACGTTCAGCACCGGGCCCTTTGACCCGGAACGGGAGCTGCGCCAGCTGGAAGGTGCGGTGCGCACCGCCCAGAGCGAACTGGACTCCATGGCAGAGCGGGCCGCTTCCACCGAGCAGGCCATCCTGCAGTTCCAGAGCATGATGCTGGACGACGAAGGCATGATGAACGAGGTGCGGTTCTGCATCAAGGCAGGCATCAGCGCCGCTGCCGCCATGGACAAGGTGGGCCAGCGTTACGCCGACCAGCTGGCCAACATGAAGGACAACCCCTACATGCAGCTGCGCAGCGTGGACATTCTGGACGCCACCAGCCGGGTGATCAACATTCTGGGCAACCGGCCCCGCATGTGGCTGGCACTGGACCACCCGGTGATCCTGGCCGCCGACCGCCTGATGCCCACCGATCTGTTCAGTGTGCCCTCCGGCATGATCCTGGGCGTCGTCACCACCGAGGGCAGCGGCCAGAGCCATGCCGCCATCATTGCCCGGGCCATGAACATCCCCGGCATCGTGCAGGTGGGAGCGGATTTTCTGGAGGATTGCGACGGCCGCACGGTGATCCTGGACGCCACCAAGGGCGAGTGCATCCTGGACCCGGACGCGGTGGCCCGCCAGCAGGCAGAGGCCCGCATCTGTGAGCTGCAGCGTGAAAACGAAGAAATGCGGGTGCTGGGCCGCCAGCCCGGCTACACCCGGGACGGCGAACCCTTTGAGCTGCTGGCCAACTGCTTTGGCCCGGAGGACATCGACACCGCCATGCAGTCCGGTGCCCGGGGCGTGGGCCTGCTGCGCAGCAGCTACATGATGCTGCCCGGCCGCATTCTGGACGAGCAGGAACAGTTCTATTTCTATTCCTCCTGTCTGGCCGCAGCACAGGGCTGCCCTGTGACCGTGCGCACCTTCGATTTTGGCGCCGACCGCACCATGGCGGACGCCTATCAGGGGGTGCAGTCCTCCAAGCTGGGGCTGCGGGGCATCCGCAACAGCCTGCGCCAGCCCCGCCAGTTTGAGACCCAGATCTGTGCCCTGCTGCGTGCAGCGGCCCGCGGCCCGCTGCGGGTGATGTTCCCCATGGTGACCGATGTGGAGGACTGGGACGCCGCCATGCACATCGTGGAGCACTGCCGCCAGAGCCTGCGGGAGCGGGGCGTGCCCTTCAACGAAAAGACCCCCTTTGGCGTCATGCTCAGCGTGCCGTCGGCCTGCCTGACCGCGGAGGAATTCGTGGCCCACGGGTGCGATTTTCTGGTCATCGGCACCAACGACCTGACCCAGTACACCCACGCCGCCGACCGGGAGCTTGCCAGCGCAGAGCACTACTACCGCCCCGCCAGCCCAGCCATGAAAAAGCTGATCACCATGGTGATGGATGCCGCCGGTGCGCGCCATGTCCCGGTGACCATCTGCGGCCTTGCCGTGGGCAATCCGGTGAATACGGTGCAGTATCTGCAGATGGGCCTGCGCAGCTTCTCGGTGAGCCCGCAGAACCTGCTGCACACCAAAAAGGCTCTGCTGGAAGCCGACGCCCACCCGGACGACACCGAGCTGGAATAAAGCGATAAAAGAAAGGGGCTGCTGCACAGCGTGCAGCAGCCCCCTTTGTTTGGGGAACCTGCCGTGCAGCTTGCGGAATGCACAGCAGGGGGAGATGGCTTTTATAAAAATGGTTTCTCAGTTCATGCGGCGGCCTTTGCGGTCCAGCACAAAGCCTGCGGCCAGCAGGAACAGACCACTCAGGGCACTGCCCACCACCGCCAGCCAGTTTGCACCGGTCTGGGGCAGAACGGCAGCAGCAGCGGGAGCAGCGGCTTCCGGCTTTGCATTCTGCACCACGTTCTGTGCGGCTGCGGGGGTCGCAGCAGCGTCAGCGGTGGTGTCTGCGGCGGGCGTGTCAGCCGGTGCAGTGCCGTCCTGTGCAGGGGCATCCGGGGTCACAGGAGCCGGGGTGGTGCCGTCCGGCTGTTTGGGGGTGTCCGGCTTGTTGGGCGTGTCAGGCGTGTCCGGAGTTTCCGGGGTGCTGGGCGTGTCCGGTTCACTGGGTTCCGGGGTCAGTTTGGGCAGCACCACATGTTTGGTCTGCCCGCACTTGTCAATGCTGCAGATGTAGTCGGCGTAGCCGTCCTTTTCGGTAGTAGGCTCTACGACTTTGCCCACCAGCTTCCAGTCGTGCAGGTCCTCGTCCTTCAGCTTGCTGGTGTCAATGTTGGGGTTCTCTTCCATGTACTTGCGGTTGTGGACGACCTTGGTGAGGGTGCCGCCGGTGATGGTGTGGCGATACTCGTGATCCTCAAGGACGATAGAATTTGTTGTGCTCGGCAGGTCAAGTTTTTCTTTTTTGACAGTACCGTTATTATAGCAATTGACGATGGCAGAGTGGCTTTCGCCAAAGTAGGAGGAACCGTCTGCATGGTAGCTGGTGCCGTCAGCGGGGACATATGTGTCATAACCATGAGCGGAACCAATCGCAGTACCGGAGCCTTTTCCATAAATGTATGCGTTGACAATGGTATCACCGGTGCTGCTATTGATGTTGACGTTACAGGTAACGTGATTGCCGCCATCGCTAGACATAACGCCACCAATCGCAGGGCTGTGGTCGCCGGTTCCATCATCTGGGTAGGAAGGATTATCAGAATCATGGGAGTTGATAGCATTTACGGTGCCGCCGGTAATGTTGATGGTTGTTGTGCTACCATCGTAACAGAAATAATTTCCAATCGCAGGACGATCATTGTCGCTGATGGCAGTAACGTTGGCATTTTCTTCAATATTGATCGTGAGATCCCCGGCACTGCCCTGCTGTCCGGAACCGATGGCGCAACCAGATTGACTAGTTTCTGCATGTACGGTGGCATTCCCGGAGATCGTAATCGTAGTGGAGAGGTTTTCATCACCCTTATACGAACCATTGCCAATGGCAGCGCCCCAAGTACCGTATGCATTGACAACGGCGTGATCTTTAATCGTGATGCTGTTTACGCCGCTGGCACCGCCGCCGATCGCAGGGCCCTCCTCACCAACAGCAGTAACATGGGCATTGCCCTGAATGCAGATGTTCTTGCCGGCACCGCAGTTGGGGTTGCCACCGTCGTTGTCGCGGGGTCTGCCGCCGCCGCCAATGCCGGCACCGCAACCCCACCCTCCGGAAATGGCAGTGATCTCGCCGCCGGTGATGGTAATGTTGGATGTATCATCCCCACTACCGCCGCCGATGGCGGCGGTCTCATTGTAGCCGCCTGCCACCAGCTTGCCGGTAGTGTCCTCCTTGGTACCCTTTTTAGAACCATCATCGTTCACATCGTCCTTGATGGTCAGGGTGCCGGTGCCGTATTTGTCCGCTTTTTCGATGGCGGCGTGTTCTTCACTCCCATTGTTTTTAACCTGAACGGTGTTGTTGCCGTTCAGCTCAAGGTTGGTGTCGCCATCGCCCTTTATTTCGATCGCACCGGACTTGGCCTCAGTAGTGTTGACTTTAATGTCCACATCCTTCAAGGTCACATTGGCGGTGTTGCCCTCTTTGGCGTCAATGGTGACGGTGTTGGAGGTGGTCTTGGTCTCGCCGGTGGTCTCGTCCTTGGTGGTCAGGGTGATGTCGGAATCTTCGCGGTCACGAATCTCTTTTCCCTCGCCATCCTTCACGCAGGTGTCGTTGTCCTTATCCTCCCACTGGGTGATATACTGCTTGCCGCCCTCAGCAAGGATGTCCACACTGCCCTTGTTCAGATCGTAAGTGTCCGCAAAGGCTGCTGTGGCGATGGAAGAGACCATTGCCATCAACGCAGCTGTAGAAAGTACCCGCAAGGCCAGCTGTTGTTTCACGCTTTTTCGCATTACAAAACCCTCCAAACAAAAAAACTTGCAGAGACATGAACGTTACCGGGAACGATGCCGAAAACCGGCAAAACCCGGATTTCAGGGCAGAAAATCACATAGCTGTGCATTTTCATGCCCGGCGTCTCTTTGCGGCACAAGTATAGTGCTGTGCCGTGGAGAATGTCAAGACAAAATGCTGAATTTTCGGGGGGGGGGTAAGCAATTTTGTAAAATGAGCACAAAATAAGCTGGAAATTTGCGACAGAATAACAGGGCAAACCTGCACAAAAATCCGGGAGATCTTTATACGAGGCAAAAAATAAAAAACGGGCCCGGGAAAGCCCGCAGACTTTCCCGAACCCGTGGGTCGGAATTTTTCTTTGATGGAAGGTGCGCCGCCCGGAGCCCCGGTTATTCCAGATTGCCGGTCAGGGTCATCACGGCGGCAAGCACGGCCAGCGGGGCGGTCTCGCACCGCAGGATGCGGGGGCCAAGGCCAACTGTTTTGGCTCCGGCTTTGGCGGCCATTTCGGCCTCCTCGGCGGCAAAGCCGCCCTCTGCACCGGTCACGATGGCGATCTTCCGCTTTTTGCCGTCGGCGGGTGCGGCCTCGGCCAGCAGCTGGCGCACCGGCGCGCCGCCGCACTCGTAGCAGAACAGCACCAGGTCGTACTGGTCAAAGGTGCGGCACACGGCCCCGAAGTTGGGCAGCGGCAGGGCCACGTCCGGCAGCACGCCCCGGCCGCACTGCTTGGCGGCTTCCAGCGCGATGCGGTTGTAGCGCTCATTCTTCTGCTCCTCTTTTTTGGGGGCGGCCACGCAATACCGGCTGAAGAAGGGCACCACATGGGCGGCCCCCAGTTCCACGCCGTGCTTGATGATCTGCTCCAGCTTGTCCTGTTTGGGGTAACCGGCCAGCAGGGTGACCTCCACGCTGGGCTCGGCGGCGCTGGGGTAGCCCGGCTCTACCGAGAATTCCACGCAGTCATCCCCGAAGCCGGTGATGGTGGCGGTGTATTCCACGGCGCTGCCGTCGCATAGAATGACAGTATCGCCCATGCGGGCACGCATCACGCGGGCCAGATGATGGGCATCGGTGCCGCGCAGCACAGCCGTGCCGTCGGCGATCTCAGTGGTAAAATAACGGTGCGGCATAGTTCCTCCTTATGCCTTCTTGCAGACGATGCACTCCCAGCCGCGCTTCTCCTTCACTTCCACAACGGCAAGGCCGGCGGCTTCCAGCCCGGCGATCACCTCGTCCTTGCGGGTGTCGATGATGCCGCTGGCAATGAAGACGGCACCGTCGGCCATCAGGCCGGGCACGGCGGGGGCCAGGCTGAGGATGGCGTTGGCCACGATGTTGGCCGTGATGATGTTGTATTGGCCGCTGGCCTTGTCGGACAGGTCGCCCACCAGCACGGTCAGCTGATCCTGCACGCCGTTCAGGGCAGCGTTCTCCCCGGCGGTGCGCACGGCTACGGGGTCGATGTCCACGCCCTCGGCCACGGCGGCACCCAGCTTCAGGGCTGCAATGGCCAGGATGCCGCTGCCGGTGCCGATGTCCAGCACCCGTTCACCGCCCTGGACCCGCTCGTCCAGCGCTTCCATGCACAGGCTGGTGGTCTCGTGGCCGCCGGTGCCGAAGGCAAGGCCGGGGTCCAGCACCAGCTTGACGCGGTCGGTGTCATACTCCTGCCAGGAGGGCACCACGGCCAGCCGCTTGCCGATCTCCAACGGGTGGTAATACTTGCGCCAGCCGTTCTGCCAGTCCTCCTGCTCCACGCCCTCGGTCTCCACGGTGTAGGCGATGCCGGCGGCTTCCATGCGGGCAGAGATCAGGGCCAGGGTCTCCACGGGGGAAGCGCCCGGCTCCAGATACATGTGGATGATGACCCGGTCGCGGGGCTTGTCCAGCAGCTCCTGCTCGATCAGGTCCACATGGGCGATCTCGGCCACCTGCTGCTCGATGTCGCTGTAATCCTCGATATAGATGCCGCCCTCGGCGATCATGGTGGCAACGGCTTCGGCGTTGTCGGCGTCGGACTTGGCCACGGTCAGGCGGATGTCGGTCCATTCCATGGGGAAAACCTCCTTCAAAATGCTGTGTTTCCTTATACTAGTATAGTACCCGATTCCCGTCTGGGATGCAAGCCTTTGGGCAAAATGCCGGAGAAAAGAAAAGATTTTTCAACATAAAGCCGAGGATTGTACACGAAAACCAAAAAATGTTCACGCAAAAATACGCAAATAAGGACTTTTGACGCAATTTGATAGATTTATCGCGGAAAGGACTTTCCTTTTTTGCAAAAGTATGTTAATATTCTATTACGGAATTATGGACGGTCTGCAACCAGAGACTGTCTGTAAACACAAACATTTCTTAAGGAGGAATGTGCTTTATGATGAAGTATCTCCAGAAACTGGGCAAAGCACTGATGCTTCCCGTCGCTGTGCTGCCGATCTGCGGCATCCTGATGGGTCTTGGTTATGCCCTCGCTCCGGGCGTTATGGGCGTTCCCGGTGCACCGACTTCCGGTGCAGCATACACCGTTGGCTTCCTGCTGGTCAAGGCAGGCGGCGCTCTGATCGATAACATGGCATGGCTGTTCGCCATTGGTGCCGCTGTGGGCCTGGCCGACAACGACGGTACCGCAGGTCTGGCCGGTCTGGTCAGCTTCCTGATGATGCAGCAGCTGCTGAACCCCGGCGTGGTCGGCATGGTGCGCCATCTGGAAGAGGGCACCGCTACCTACATCGCCTTCCAGAAGGTCGCCGGCAACTCCTTCATCGGCATCCTGGCCGCTATTGTGGGTGCTGCCTGCTACAACAAGTTCAAGAATACCCAGCTGCCTGACTGGCTGGCATTCTTCTCCGGCAAGCGTTTCGTTGCCATTGCTACCGGCGTGATCTCCATTCTGGTGTCCGTGGTTCTGCTGTTCGTCTGGCCCGTCATCTTTGGCGCGCTGGTCGCTCTGGGCAAGGGCATCGCTGGCATGGACGGCATCGGCGCCGGCATCTACGCCTTCCTGAACCGTCTGCTCATCCCCACCGGCCTGCACCACGCTCTGAACAACGTGTTCTGGTTCGACACCATCGGTCTGGGCGACCTGAGCCACTTCTGGGCTGGCGAGACTTCCGCTGATGTGGGCTGGAGCCTTGGTATGTACATGTCCGGCTTCTTCCCCTGCATGATGTTCGGTGTCCTGGGCGCTGCTCTGGCTATGGTCAAGACCGCTAAGAACAAGAAGGCCGCCATCGGTCTGGTTCTGTCCGCTGCAATCTGCGCCTTCGTCTGCGGCGTTACCGAGCCCTTCGAGTTCGGCTTCATGTTCCTGTGCTTCCCGCTGTACGTTGTGTACTCCGCTCTGTACGGCATCTTCACCATCATCACCTACTACTCCGGTTTCCGTGCTGGCTTCTGCTTCTCCGCAGGCGCTACCGACCTGGTGTTCTCCGCTTCTCTGCCCGCAGCTGCTAAGACTTGGATGATCATTCCTCTGGGCATCGCAGCATTCCTGGTGTTCTACTTCGTGTTCTACTTCGCCATCACCAAGTTCGACCTGAAGACTCCCGGTCGTGAGGATGACGACGAAGAGGCTGAGAAGAAGGTCGTTCTGGCCAACAACAACTACACCGAAGTCGCTTCTGCTGTTCTGGCTGCTGTCGGCGGCAAGGAGAACGTGAAGGAAGTTGGCTACTGTGCAACCCGCCTGCGCTTTGAGGTGCTCGACAACGCTAAGGTTGACGAGAAGGCTGTCAAGGCTGCCGGTGCTGCCGGTGTCATCCGTCCCAGCAAGAACGCTTGCCAGGTCATCATCGGCACCAAGGTCCAGTTCGTGTACGACGAGCTGAAGAAGATGCTGTAACTGGCACTTCAGTAAAACAAAACAGGCGCGGAGGGCTGGTTGCCTCCGCATGACACCGCCGGGGGCGGGCGCAGAAAGCGCCCGTTCCCGGCGGCTTTTTTGTTCACACAAACTGCTTTTCTTCCAAAATGGAACGTGCTATACTGAAAAAAACGCGCTGCCCGCTCCGGCCGCTGTGCACCGGTGGAAGCGGGCGGGCCGCTGACGAAAAACGAGGTGTTTTGTATGATCCTTCAGAATGCACTGGTTTATACGCCGCGCCACACCTTTGAGCGCGGTACGCTGTTCATCCGCAACGGGCGCATCGTGCCCTTTGCCGCCCCGGAAGCGGGCGAAGAGGTGATCGACGCCGAGGGCCTGTATGCCCTGCCGGGTCTGGTGGACATCCACTTCCACGGGGCCATGGGCAAGGATTTCTGCGACGGCACCGAGGAGGCCATCCAGACGCTGGCCGACTTTGAGGCCAGCAAGGGCGTGCTGGCCATCTGCCCCGCCACCATGACCTACCCGGAAGAGTTTTTGAACCATGTGATGGACGCCGCCGCCGCCCACAAAAACGGCAGGGGCGCAGATCTGGTGGGCATCAACATGGAAGGCCCCTTCATCAGCCCCAAGAAGGTGGGTGCCCAGAACCCGGAGTATGTGCAGGGTGCTGACGCGGGGATGTTCCGCCGCCTGCAGAAGCGTGCGGGCGGCCTGATCAAGCTGGTGGACGTGGCCCCCGAAGAGCCGGGCAACCTGGATTTCATCAAGGAATGCCACAATGAGGTGCGCATCTCCATTGCCCACACCTGCACCGACTACGATACCGCCGTGCAGGCCTTTGAGGCCGGTGCCACCCACATGACCCACCTGTACAACGCCATGCCCGGCATCACCCACCGTGCCCCCGGCCCCATCATTGCGGCACTGGAGCACGGCGCAGAGGTGGAGCTCATCACCGACAACGTGCACATCCACCCGGCCATGGTGCGGTTCACCTTCAACACCTTCGGGGCCGACCATGTGTGCCTGATCGCCGACAGCATGATGGCCTGCGGCCTGCCGGACGGCCAGTACAGCCTGGGCGGACAGGCTGTGACCGTCCACGGCCCGCGCGCTACCCTGACCGAGCAGCCCGGTACCATTGCCGGCAGCAATACCTGCCTGTACGACTGCATGAAGCGTGCCGTGCTGGAGATGAACGTGCCGCTGGAGAGCGCCGTGCGCGCCGCCAGCGAGAACCCGGCCCGGAGCATCGGCGTGGACAACGACTACGGCAGCCTGGCCGCCGGCCGTTACGGCAACGTGATCCTGGCCGACAAGGAGCTGAACATCAAGGCCGTGATCCAGAAAGGGACCCGCATCGTATGAACAAGACCTTTACCTGGCGGCTGCTGACCCCCGGCGAGCTGACCGACGTGTATCTGCAGGAAATGCGCCGCGACTTTCCCGCTGGGGAGCTCAAGCCGCTGAGTATGATCCTGACCAGCGAGGCCGAGGGCCTTGCCCACACCTGGGGCGTGTTTGACGGGGAGACGCTGGCCGCCTACCTGCTCATGGTGCGCCCGGAGGGCAGTGCCATCAGCCAGTTGGACTACTTTGCCGTGGTGCCCGCCTACCGCGCGGGCGGCCTTGGCGCAAAGCTGCTGGCAGCCCTGCCGGAGTACGAAGCCGGGACACAGGCCATCATCATTGAGGCCGAAATGCCCGAAAAGGCTGAGGACGAGGCCATGGCCGTGCGCCGCCTGGGCTTTTACGCCCGGTGCGGTGCCCGCGACACCGGTTACTATGAGCACCTGTTTGACGCGTGGTTCCGCATCCTGGTGCTGCCCTGCCCCGGTGCGCCGGAGCTGAGCGACAAGGACGCGCTGGACGCCCTGGTGAGCTGCTACAAACGCACCATCAGCGAGAGCCAGTGGCGCAAGTGTGTGCAGTTCTACACCCCGGACGGGAGCCTGCGCCTGTAAGGGAGACCCCGACGCAGGGATGCAAAGGTGAAACAGCAATTGCTGAAAAGGAGGTTTTTCTTATGACAACAAAAATGACTCGGCGCACGTTTCTGAAGGGGGCTGCGGCTGCTGCGGCAGCAGTGTCCCTGTCTGGCCTGCTGACCGGCTGCGGCGGCGACCAGCTGGCAGACAATGAGGTCCAGATTGGTGCATATACCGTAAAGGTGTATGGGCTGGATGTGGACCAGGGCACGGAGATGAACAAGGCTGGCGCCATCCTGGGCAAGGTGAAGCTGAAGTTTGCAGACGGCGGCGGCAACTGGCAGACCATGAGATATGATGGGATGTTCAGCGCAACTGTCAATGGATGCAATCTGACCCAGGTGGCTCCCACCGGAAGGTTTACCGTGACCGATTCCATGGGCGGAAAGCTGCACAGCACTGTGGAGCAGGAGCTGCGGCTCAGCTTCCCCAACGAGGGCTGGCGTTACCAGTACCAGAACGGTGCAGTGGCAGTGCTGACCATTACCATCAACGGCATACCGGGTGTGCTGTATCTGGTAAAACGGGACGGCAGATACGTTGCCACCAAGATCAAACCCATGAACTGATAAAAGACCTTTTGCCCCGGGCACTCTGGAAAGAGTGCCCGGGGCTTTTTGTCGTTCTGCCCAGGGGCAGAAGGATGGTTTTGGGCAGTTTTTCCGGCAATGTAAAGAAATGTGCCACGGTTTTCACCGTCAGTTTACAAGCTCCTTGCAAAAGCCAGGCCCGGCCCCCAAAGTTTTACCTGCATTTTGCCCGTGTATGGTCGCAGCCTCCGGCGGGAATGCGCTACAATAAGGCCGTTCCCAAAGAAGCACAATAAGAGACGCCGGGCGGGTGCCCGGCCCGATCTGGAGGAAAATATTATGAAAAAGATCACGCGTCGTTCGTTCCTGGCTGTCTGCGGCACCGTGGCAGCCGCTGCTGCCCTCACCGCCTGCGGCGGTTCCGCTTCTTCTGCTACGGCATCCACCGCTTCTTCCGCTGCCGGGAGCACTGCTGCCGGCACCCTGAGCGGCAATGTGGCCACCGGCGGTTCCACTTCCATGAAGAACGTCATCGCTGCCCTG
>OGKE01001842.1_pt1 | contig 12019 bp, 5 predicted proteins | sample 1572341 | NCBI WGS metagenome assembly OGKE01 (sample SAMEA2582091, study PRJEB24529) | metagenome | biome: Human gut stool | place: China | collected 2011
AATATCATAACATTTTTATGGTTCCAACATAAATACTTTGGAAAGCAATTTTTTATTTATAATTATCTATTGACTATTGTATTATACCAGATTTATTATATTTGAGAAGAAAAAGAAAGGATTTTTTATTTATTATGGACCAACAAAAGTACAAAACGGAGAACAAAATTTTAAGGCTGTCACTGGGAGGCACCATTACTTTTACAGTATTAGAAATCATCGCTTCCTTTGTCTTAGGTTCAAAAACCGTAATGACTGACGGCATATTTGACTTGTTTGACTTATTACTATTGCTTCCAATGTTTATTTTGGTTCCTTTTCTATACAAACCTGTTTCTGAAAAGAAACCTTATGGTTTTTCTCAAATTGAATCATTGCTTGTTCTTGTAAAATATATTGTTTTACTTATTGTAGTTATCAATATGATTACAAACAACATTACAGTTTTACTTCACGGTGGACACACAGTTGATGCCACAAACGTTCTTATATATGAAGCTTCTCTTTGCGTGTGCTGCATAATTATGTACCTTGTCCTTCATTATCTTAGCCGTGACTATTCCTCAATGATAATCAAATCAGAGCTTTATTTGTGGAAGGTTGACATTGTAAGTACTCTTGGAATTTCAGTTGCATTTTTGTTCCAGATTTTCCTTACACACAGCCCAATTAATTTTATTATTCCTTACATAGATTCTTCTGTGGCAATTATTGTTGCATTATTCCTTGTAAAAGAACCAATTGTGCAGATTATCAAAAACTTAAAGGAATTGGTTTTATTCTCGCCTGACCAACAGATTATGGATGAAATCAGAGAAGTTGTAAATAAGGACATTAGCAATTATGAATATAGTCTTGATTTCTTAGATGTTACACAAACAGGGCGTAAAACATGGATTGAAGTCTACGTTAAAAGCAAAAATGACACTGTAAAAATCAAGGATTTCAAAAAAATACAGGAACATATCACAAAAGATTTGATAGACAAATTTGACCAGATTTATGTTGAAATAGTTCCTGCTCTATAACTTGTAACTATAATTTACGATTAAATTTCAAAAATAATTTTCACAAAGGAGATTTTAAATGAACATTATAAAAGAAAAATACAAAGGCTTATTAGTTTGCCTTGCAATCGCAATTCCTGCCTGGATACTTGGCAAAATCTTTCCTATTATTGGAAGTGCCGTTATTGCTATCATTGCCGGTATGGTTATTGCTTTATTCTGGCAACCGGGAAAAACTTTCAAACCGGGAATTACTTTTACATCAAAAAAGATACTTCAGTATGCAGTTATTTTATTGGGCTTCGGTCTTAATCTTAACGTAATATTTAGTACCGGAAAGCAATCACTTCCAATAATTATTTGTACAATTTCCACATCTTTGATTATAGCATTCGCACTTCACAAAGCTATGCACATTGATTCAAATATCAGTACTTTAATCGGTGTAGGATCTTCTATTTGCGGTGGTTCTGCCATTGCTGCAACAGCACCTATTATTGATGCAGATGATGACGAAGTGGCTCAGGCTATTTCTGTTATTTTCTTTTTCAATGTTTTAGCTGCTTTATTGTTTCCAATGTTTGGACATTTCTTAGGCTTTGATACAACATCCGGTGAAGCCTTTGGTATATTTGCCGGCACTGCTGTTAATGATACTTCATCAGTTACAGCTACTGCTTCTACTTGGGACAGTATGTGGAACCTTGGAACTCAGACACTTGATAAAGCCGTTACAGTTAAGCTTACAAGAACTCTTGCAATAATTCCTATTACTTTGGTTCTCGCTTTATTTAGGGCAAAACAGTCAGGTAGCAATTCAAATGAAGGTGGATTTAGTTTTAAGAAAGCTTTTCCTATGTTTATTTTGTGGTTTATTGTTGCTTCTCTTATTACAACAATTGCCATAAGTCTTGGTGCTCCATCATCAGTATTTGCACCACTTAAGGAATTAAGCAAATTCTTTATTACAATGGCCATGGCTGCCATTGGACTTGGCTGCAACGTTGTTAAGCTTATAAAAAACGGAGGAAAGCCTATTCTCCTAGGTGGTTGTTGTTGGATTGGTATAACTTGCGTAAGCCTTTTACTTCAGCACGTTTTAAGCATTTGGTAAATATAGAATTTAGTGAGCATATAATTTGGTAAATAACGACACTTATTCCAATGACCTCCTATTGCTTAAATATTACAAAATTGTTACAATTCTTTTTGTAATTGGCCAGTACAAATCTTAAAATAAGGAGGACGAAACTATGTGTTTTAAATTCAATAGTTGCGACCAGTTATTTAACGCTATTTGCAAATTCTTTAACTTTGGTTGTTAATTAGTTATTTTTATAAAATAATATTTATATGTGCTTTGACACAAAAAAAACAGAGGACGATGTTTTGTTTACTTGTTAGATGTTTAATCTAATGAAAGCAAGACGCACCTCTGTTTTTTATATACTTATTTAAAAATATTTTCTATTATTTCTTCACTTCTGGTTTTTTATTAATATTAAAATTCAAGTCTTATTTTATACTTTATTAATTTTTTTTGCTATCAACCTTAAAGCAATTTCATTAATTTACAGTTCTCAATGCCTGCGTCCCAGAATTTTTCCAACGGAATGTTTTGCACCTGACACACAATGCTTGAATCCATTGCTCCATGTCCCACAATAATAACATCCTTACCTGCATCTAACTGTGGCTGAACTACTTCTTTAAGAAAACTTCCTGTTCTGGCAAACAAATCATCAAAAGTTTCTCCATCTTCCACACCCGGATAATTAGCCGGATCCTTAAACAACTTTCTAATAGGGCTTCCCTCTATCTGAGACGGATGTGTTACACCTTCATACACGCCAAAACACATTTCCATAAGCCTGTCGTCATATACAATAGGAATGTTTCTTCCTTCCAAAACAATTTCGGCTGTCTGCTTTGCCCTAACAAGCGGTGAGCAATAGCATATGTCAAAATTAACATCTTTATATTTTTCTTTGGCTTGCTCTGCCATCTGAATGCCTTCTTCATTTAATGGAATATCTGTACGACCTTGAAGCTTATGCTTGGCATTCCAATCTGTTTTTCCGTGTCTCATAATATATAACATAACTTTTCTCCATATCTTTTGCTATTCTAATATAATTTATACGGATATAAGCTTAACTCATTCAGGTTATTTTCGCAACTGTGACTTCATCGGAACAAATTCTATTTTTAACTGCATTCCCATGCCTGTTACAAGTCTCTTTAATAATTTTAAAGATGGATTTGTATTTTTTCTTACTATATGTTATGCTTTCTAAATACACCTAAAAAGGTAATAAGAAAGGTAAAAATATTATGAAAAAACACAATGACAAAAGAAGCTCTTTCTCCGGAAAGCTAGGCTTCGTTCTTTCAGCTGCAGGGGCTTCTGTAGGACTGGGGAATATTTGGAGATTTCCTTATCTTGCTGCAAAATATGGCGGTGGTATTTTCCTATTGGTATATATTATTCTGGCCCTTACTTTCGGATATACAATGATTGTAGCTGAAACTTCTATTGGTCGTATGACTAAGAAAAGCCCTGTTGGTGCTTTTAAATCATTTAGTAACTCTAAGTTTGTATCTTTAGGCGGATGGATTAATGCCATCATTCCTATACTTATTGTTCCGTACTATTCTGTTATCGGTGGCTGGGTTATTAAATATCTTGCCGAATATATTATTGGTGACAGCAAACTTTTGGCCGGAGATGATTATTTCACCGGTTTTATTTCAGGTGGTTTTTCCGCTGAAGTTTGTTTTATTATATTTACTTTTATAACTTTAGCAATTATTTATGCCGGAGTTAGAAATGGTATTGAACGTGTTTCAAAATTTATGATGCCTATCCTTGTAGTTCTTTCTTTTATTATTATGATTTATTCGGTAACAAGACCGGGCGCTTTGGCCGGTGTAAAATATTTTCTTGTTCCTAATGTTAAGAACTTCTCATGGATGACTGTAGTTGCAGCTATGGGACAGATGTTCTATTCACTGTCTATTGCAATGGGTATTTTGATTACATTTGGCTCATATATGAAAAAAGATATATCTATAGAAGAGTCTACCAGAAATGTAGAAATCTTTGACACTGCCATTGCTATTATGGCCGGACTTATGATAATTCCTGCAGTTTTCGCCTTCTCAGGTGGCGACCCTGAAGCCTTAAAGGCAGGTCCTTCACTTATGTTTATTACAATTCCTAAGATGTTCGAAAGTATGGGACTTAGCATGGTTGTTGGTATTCTTTTCTTCACATTAGTACTATTTGCTGCACTTACAAGCTCAATTGCATTAACAGAAAGTGCTGTTTCAACATTTGAGGACCAATTCGGATGGAACAGAAAGAAGTCAACAATCATTCTTGGTGGAATTATGCTTGTTCTTGGAAGTCTTTCATCATTAGGTTATGGTCCTTTAGGCTGCGTTAAGATTATTGGAATGCAATTCTTAGATTTCTTCGATTTCTTAACTAATTCTGTAATGATGCCAATTGCTGCATTTGCTACATGCTTACTTGTTTCAAAAGTAATTGGACTTAGGAAGATTGAAGAAGAAGTACTTCATGGGGAAGGTACATTCCGCAGAAAGAAGATTTTCAATTTCATGATTAAATATCTCTGCCCATTATTTGCGGCAATAATACTATTAAGTTCAATCGCAAATGCATTTGGATGGATAACAATATAAAATTGAAATTTGTTAAATAATAGAGGATGTTGTGATAGCATCCTCTATTATTTTTTTACTTTTATGATGGATTTAATTGATAATGTGGTTTAAACTGGGCTGTTTCTTTGATGTGTTATCAAAAAGATGCCACATTTCTCTTAAATGTAGCATCTTTCACTCTTATTATTTTATTTTAACTGTTTTACTCAAACCTTTTTTGGTAAGCATCTTTTTGTAAGATTTCTTCTTACTCTTTGGTACGCTTATCTTGGCTTTCTTATTAATCTTCTTAAAAGCAGATTTTCCAATCTTCTTTAAAGTTAACTTCTTTGATTTAATTTTAATCTTTTTAAGTTTTTTGCAGTTGTAGAATGCTTTATTTCCTATCTTACTTATATTATTACCTATTGTAATGCTTGAAAGATTCTTGCACCTCTTAAATGCATTATTACCAATCGAAGTAACCTTGTAAGTAACATTTCCTATCCTAATCTGTGATGGTATTGTTGCTTTTTTAAGCTTCTTATCAATTGGGCAAACATATTCAACCTGCTGATTAATTACAGTTATGCGATAAATAGCGTTAGTTGAAATGTCCTGATAGGTGCTTCCAACTGTATATTCCATATTTCTTTTTGGAATAACTTCAGTTTTTGTTGCGCCACAAGCTGTACAAGTATAAGTTTTCACTCCTTCTTCTGCATAAGTTGGCTCTGTTGTAACTTTGCCATTATTCCATTTATGACCCTTTGCTTCTGTCTTTACTGTTGTTCTGCTTAACTCTTTGTTGCAGACTGTACAGTATATTACTTCGTCATAGCTTCCACCTTCTTTGCATGTGGATTCCGTAACATTTTCAATCTTTACTTCGCCTTTAACATGTCCCTTGGCTGGAATTGTTGTTTCATCTTTCTTTTCATCACAACGTTTACAGTGAATTGACTTTAAGCCTGTTTCTTCACAGGTTGATTCCTTGTCCACTGTAAAGTCTTCATTCCAGTTGTGACCTAAGGCTGATACTTTCTCTGTCTTGGTCTTTCCACATACCATGCATTCGAAAGTTTTCACTCCTTCTTCCGTACATGTTGGCTCTGTGGTTATCTTTCCTTCATTCCATTTATGACCTTTAGCCTCTGTCTTTACTGTTGTTCTGCTTAATTCTTTTCCACATACTGTACAGTAAATTACTTCATCATAGCTTCCACCATTTTCACACGTTGACTCTGTGGCATTCTCGATTTTCTTCTCGCCTGCTACGTGACCTTTGGCTGGAATAACTGTTTCATCCTTCTTGATGTCACATCTCTTACAATGAATTGACTTTAGACCTGTTTCTTCACAGGTTGCTTCATTATCTACTGTGAAATCATTGTTCCAATCATGTCCTAAGGCTTCAACTTTTTCTGTCTTTGTCTTTCCACATACCATGCATTCGAAGGTTTTTACTCCTTCTTCTGTACATGTTGGCTCTGTTGTAACTTTGCCATTATTCCATTTATGACCCTTTGCTTCTGTCTTTACTGTGTTTCTGCTTAGTTCCTTGTTGCAGACTGTACAATAAACTACTTCATCATAGCTTCCACCTTGTTCACATGTTGCTTCCGTGGCATTTTCAATCTTTACTTCGCCTTCAACATGACCCTTGGCTGGAATTGTTGTTATTTCTTTTCTTTCATCACAACGTTTACAATGAATTGACTTTACTCCTGTTTCTTCACAGGTTGCTTCTTTATCAACTGTAAAATCATTATCCCAATCATGTCCTAAGGCTTCAACTTTTTCTGTCTTTGTCTTTCCACAGACTGTACATTCAAATGTCTTAACTCCTTCTTCTGTGCATGTTGGTTCTGTGGTTACCTTGCCCTCGTTCCACTTGTGACCTTTTGCTTCTGTCTTTATTGTTTTTCTGCTTATTTCTTTGTTGCATACTGTACAATAAACTACTTCGTCATAACTTCCTCCAGCTTCGCACACTGCTTCTGTTGCATTCTCGATTTTCTTCTCGCCTGCTACGTGTCCTTTTGCCGGAATAACTGTTTCATCCTTCTTGATGTCACATCTCTTACAATGAATTGACTTTAGACCTGTTTCTTCACAGGTTGCTTCATTATCTACTGTGAAATCATTGTTCCAATCATGTCCTAAGGCTTCAACTTTTTCTGTCTTTGTCTTTCCACATACCATGCATTCGAAGGTTTTTACTCCTTCTTCTGTACATGTTGGCTCTGTTGTAACTTTGCCATTATTCCATTTATGACCCTTTGCTTCTGTCTTTACTGTTGTTCTGCTTAACTCTTTGTTGCAGACTGTACAGTATATTACTTCGTCATATGTTCCTCCAACTTCACATGTTGCTTCCGTGGCATTTTCAATCTTTACTTCGCCTTCAACATGTCCCTTGGATGGAATTGTTTCTTTTTGTACATCAGTTATTTTTTGGTCATTGTATGTTCCGGTTGCTGTGTGTGTTATGTTTCCATCCTCCTCGCATGTTGCTTCCGTTCTGGTTGTTTCCACATCACAGTCCACTTTAATAACATGCTCACTATTATATTCGCATGTGTACACAGCCTTACATGTACTATAATCATCTGACCACTGAAAATCCGGTCCTATGTAATTATGAATACAGATTTTGTTTACTTTAGTTGTTAAATCTGCAATATTGTATTCCTGTTTTGTAGCGTTTGAATCTGTAAGTTCATCTACAACAAGCTGGAACTTACCTGATACATTCTCATTCTTTATAGCCTTAAAGGTCAATTTAATAACCTGTCCGTCAGCCTTTATATCGTCTGTTGACATAAAAGCAAATTTAACTTTTCCTTTATTAGATGTTGAAGCATTTGTAAATGAATTCTTCAAAATGCTCTCTGAAAATGATGCACTTTGAATCTCAAATATATCACTGTCATATTCAAGGGATGCTGTCATTGCAGCTATTCCTGAATTGCCTGCCAAATCTATTGTTACATCAAATGTTTCCTGTGAATCTATTGAATCAGGTCCATTTACTGTAAAAAGATTATCGGACTGACTGTCTAATGTTGATATTGAAGTCTCATAGCTTCCCTCAAAAACACATTCCTGTAATTGTTCATTAGTTACCACTACATCTGTTAAAGAGATATAGCTATATGTTGATTTCTCTAAAGGTATAAACTCCATATTCAGAAATTTCATCGTTGTTGTAGAACATTTATTAAAAGCATAGGCTACCTTAACAGTTCCTTCTTCAACCTTATTATATGAAACAATTAAGCCTTCAACATTTTTGTTAGCTGTGACTTTCTGAAATCTTACCTGCTCCTCATTATAATGTAAAATAAAGCTTCCGGACATTACTCCTGCATTGCGACTAAAGCCAAACCTGCACTGTACTGTATCATTAGCATTAGCATCTGTAGTTCCTTCTAGGTTAACCTGATAATTATCACTAAGTGGGTTATCAACATTTATGGTTAATTGTGAATCAATATTAAAGTCTATGTTAGAAAGATTTCTGTCATATGCTTCATTTATATTCGTATTAAATACACACTGTTCGCTTCCTACGAAGTCAGCTGTATATGTAATTGCAAACAATTCTTTATCAGTTACCGACAAACCATTGCCATTAATTAATGCTATTTTAACTGTACCCTGACTCTCTTTGGCTGATGTTATTGTTGATCCAAGCTCACTGCTAAACTTGCATTCTTTATAGCTAAGCTTCTCATTGTCATATTTAATTAACATTTGATAACTGCTTAGATTAGTTATTCCTGTTCCATAATAATGTATTGTAACAACACCATTACTCTGTTCATAAGACGTCCATATTCGTGGATTTGTGTCTGCTTTTACTATTGTATTAGCAGGGACTATTGCCCCTGCTAATAATGAAACTACAAGAACGATGCTTACAATGAATTGATAAATTTTATTCTTTATTTTCATTTAAACACCTTCCTTACTTAAACTGAGTTATTTCTCCTGTTGCATACTGCAAAATTCTCATGGCATCTACTGCTGTAATCTTACCGTCACCGTTAACATCTGCTAAGCCAAGTATTGCATCTGTAGGATTATCAAGTAATGCCAGTTTCAATGCAAGCATAGCATCTACTGCCGTTACTTTTCCGTCCATATTTACGTCGCCTAATTCATAGCTTGTGGCACTTGAATTAACAAGAACAATAATGCTTGCCTTCTGGCTGCTCTTTTCAAGCGATGCTGAAATAACTGCATAACCATTGCCTTTTGCTATAATAATCCCGTCTGAATTAACTTCTGCAACTGCAGTATTACTTGATGTCCACTGAATATTTCTCTTCTGGTTACTTGTTTCATTTCTAATCTGTGCATCGGCTGTATATGTTTCATCAGCATACATTGTTACAATATCCTGTCCAAATTCCACATATGCTTCATCCTTAAATATTTCAATTGGGATTTCACACTTAGCATTGTTATAATATGCTGTTACTGTAGTAGAACACGGCTTAGTAAGTTCAAATACACATGTTCTTCCATTATCTGTTGATTCAATAAGTCTTACTGCTTCGTCATTGTATGACCAGTTAATTGTTGCTATTGAATCTAATGGTTTGGCATTTACCTTTATAGTAACAATATTTCCAACAGTTCCTGAATACTTCTTGCTTTCTGAAGTAATCTCCTTTACAGGAATCTCATTAACAGTAACATATACATATTCACTTACACCATCACTATTTATACACATTTTAGTTCCGCCACTTTGAATAGCTGTAAATGAACCGTCCTCGTTCTGTTTCAATATGGAAGAATCATAACTATATTCAACATAATCATGATATGTAGCATTAGCCGGTGATACTGTTACCTCAGGTGTAAAGGAATCGCCTATGTCTAATGTAACACTTGAATTCTTAGCCTTTATACTCTTAACAGGAACATATTCACTCTGTTCAATAAATGATATTCTATCCTGGTCATAGTCAAGATTCTCTACTTCCACACCATTAATCTTTACACTTGTAATTTCCGGTTTAGATTCAGTAGTCGCATTATAATAATAGAAATATCCTAATTTGCCGCCATTAATAGTCTGATTATCAAATTTATATTTATATACGCCTCCTGTACTACTAGAGCTAATATTACTTATTGAACTAATAAAACTCTTATCTGACATTTTAACTTCTAAGCTTTTTAATTTTCCTGAAAAGTTTGTTTTTAAATAAATATATTTTTCTATATTTAATTCTTTTACGACTATATCTTCATCATTGTAAACCCTTACATTAGGATCTGTAACATCGAAAGCTTCTTTGTAACTTGATACCACTACCTGATTCTCTGTTAACTGAACATCCTTCTTTCCCATATATTCAGGCTTATATGTGAATTTAAGCTCTTTAGCAGATATATATTCTGTATCAACTTCCTTGTCATCAATTACAACTTTATCATTTTCGTTGAAATTAATACCCTTAACTGTTCCTGTCATGCTCTTTCCAACTATACCTGATTCAGCTCTAACTGCCGAGATATACGCCTTAGATTCTACCGGTACTATATTCGGTTCACCGATACTACCACTATAAGCATAATTAGTACCGTCTGTTGCCTCTATATAGTATTGCAGATTTCCAACATTCATATCCTCTGCATCAATGTGCGCTGTGTAATTAATGCCTGTTGTGTTGTTCATTGCAACTGACTTATAGTTCTCTTCGCCTTCCATTCTATAGAATAAAGTTACGCCTTGTACTCCAATATTATCCTTAACTGTAGCTGTAATAGTAGCACCTACTCCATTAATTATGGACTTAAGTGGTGTATGTCTAATAACCGGTGGTTTATCATCTACTGAAGCATTAGTTGTAATATTAGAAGGTCTTGATTCAGACATTGCCGTATCTACTACTGTAAAGTAATAATAATACTTCTTTCCTGCCTCGACTTTTTTGTCTTCGTATTCTTTCTCTTCTGATGACAAAATAGATGAATTAATCTTCTTAAAGCTTCCTTCCTCTCCAGTTTCACTTCTATAAATATTAAAGCCTGCCATAGTGTCATATTCATCCTGTGTCCAGTTAAGGTAAATACTTCCAACTCTACCTTCCGACTGCAATGTTAATGCTTCTGCTCCACTGGCAGTAACATCGAATTCAAATCTTCCCCAGTCAGTTCCTGTAGTAAGCCAATGGTCATCTGCTGCAACAGCATCCTTAACCCTGAAGTACTGATGTCCCTGATTAATAAGAACCTTAATCGGCATCTTACCAACCCATTCTCTACTACTATTCCACTGTCCTTTCAATGTATAATCAGTATATGGATCATCCGGTCCGTAAGAAACCATAGGATCTGTGTTCTTATCCATATCTCTGTTAAATAATACATGAACATCATATGTTCCGTTACCAACAGTGTCTACCTTATCACCATTCTTATCTGTAATGTAAATATCAGAAACACAAGGATAAGTTTCCTCTGATGGCTTATCTAAATATGGGCTTGTAATAATATCCGCATAATTTGTATTTGTATCAAAATCAACTAACTGTTTCTGAATAAGATTCTCATCTGTAGTTCCCCAATAATTATCAGTTGCCATATAGAGCATCTTATTATCTGTACCTGCTATAACCTTCATCCATTGTGAAGTATCAGTACATGTAAGCCTGTTTAATATAGCATTATTTTTAAACTTTGTATTCTCTGTAATTCCTACGTATGTTGGATCCATATTAGGATTCAAAATTGTTTCATCATCTACATCTTCCGGATATTCTGCAAGATAATTATTTGATTTGTATGAAAAATCTATATTACCTTCATAATAATCTGTTGTGGAAACAATATAACCGCCAATTGGATTATATTGTGAAGGACCTGAACCTTTTATTTCTGTCTCACCTAATGACTTTATTTCTTTTGTATCCTTATCATAATAAAATCCATTTATAAGTTTTAACTCACCACTATTTTCTTCTCTTACATCTTTGTACAGACTCATTAACAATTTTGTGCTTTCTTCACTTTTTCCAACTGTTCCAATATGTCCACCATTTTTTACTAATGCTTTATTTGTAGCAAAATAACTATTCATTGATGATATATGGTCTTCTCCACCAAAATATGAATTATTTATCTCATATACTACATATTTTTTTCCATTTAACTTTTTAATCTTGCTAACGGCAGTGCATTCTTGAATATAATATGAATCTCCTGAAATTTTCATAACAGATATCGAATTGTGGTTATCAAATTTTGCCATATTAATCAAAAATGTACTATTTGTGTATCCTTCTGAATTATAACGCACATTGCAATTTTCAAATAGAACA
>OGKE01001851.1_pt1 | contig 11942 bp, 12 predicted proteins | sample 1572341 | NCBI WGS metagenome assembly OGKE01 (sample SAMEA2582091, study PRJEB24529) | metagenome | biome: Human gut stool | place: China | collected 2011
CATAACGCCTAAAATCGCCACAAAAAAGATGGTCGGTGCAAGAATCCTAAGCGGAATTGCCATGCCCGGAACACCTTTATAAAATACATTTTCGATAAAATCCGCTCCAAAGAATAATAAAAGAGCTGCGATACCGCCTGTACAGGTCGCAAAAATCAGCGCACACTTAAAAATAGAAGCCGCATTTTTAAACTGCTTTGCAACAAATTTTGCCGAAACCAGCTTTGACACTGCCATTGGCAGCCCATATGCCGACAGTACCAGCATAATATTGTATACATTATACGCCGCACCATAGATTCCGTTTCCGTCACTTCCGATAATATTTACCAGTGGTATCCGGTAAAACATTCCTATAATTCTTACCAGAATACCAGCCATGGCAAGAATCCCCCCATGCACCAGAAAGTTTCTTTTATTTTCAGACATTTTTTCTACCTTTCTTCAATCTTCCGTATTATTACTAGATAATATAACAAAGAAAAAAAGAATGCAATGAAATAATCTTTAAATATTGTGGAACAAAAACAAGCCTCTATACATAAAATTGTATTGTAAATGAATTTTGGAGGAATCAAAATGAGTGATTTAGCAGCAACAAACTGTGGCGGATGTGGAGATTGCAATGGATTTGGAGGCAGCTCATGCTATTGGATTATTATCCTGCTCCTTCTTTGCAGCAGCTGTGGCAACGGATTAAACAACAACGGTGGCTGCGGCTGTGGCGACAACAGCTGCCTGTGGATTATCCTCTTACTGTTCTTCTGCGGCGGATGCGGCAACAACGGTTCATTTAACAACGGCGGATGTGGCTGCGGCTGCTAATCCGGTTAAAAACTGTCTGAACTGACGTTTATAAACAGTTTTCCCTGCGGCATCAGCCGCAGGGTTTTCTTTTTACTAAAACAGTCACTCTTCCTGTTTTTCATGGAAACACGCCATATCAATGCCGTAAACACTGGTTTCATCCGTTACAATCATGCGCTGTGGTTTTTCTTCCTTTATTTTATCTGTCTGTATTTTACTTTCCTGCACCTGCCCGCGCTGTGCTTTTCCTCTTTGCATTTTGGCTGTCTGTACCGGATTTTTCTGCAATGAATTCCACGGTCTGTCCATATCTTTTTCCTCCACATATAAATCTGCTATTATTATATTCATACATTTTTCTCCATTGCATATACTATTACTATATTGAGTGACGGCAGAATGGAGGAAACATGGCAAAAGAATTACCTATCACCGAATTTGACCTGCGCACCGTCGATGAATCCACACAAATGTTTAAAGCAATGATTCCTTTTCTGGATTATCAGCTGCAAAATAATCCGCATGAATGAATTTTCACAGACACTGCGTTTTTATAACCGTTCTCCGGGAAACCCTGCAATCCGGGGGCAGAGCAGCCATGCCTACATAAATTCCATCAATGACATTTTTACCAATGACGACTTTTTAAATACGGTAATGCCTTACTGTCCTGAAAAATATGCCGCAATGATTGAACAGTTCCGCAGCTTTTCAAAGGTGTCCGAAATGATGAATCTGTTTCAGTCCTTTGATGACGGCGCCGATTTATTCAACAATCCCATTATTCTGAATATGATGAATCAGACTGTCAATACTACAAATAATACCGCAAATCCCAAAAATTCCAATGACGGCAATACCCCCGGCAAAACTGACGTCAAAGCCCCACCGCCAAAAAAGACTCCGGCAGACGGTGCACAAAATGAGCCAAATGTTTCTGCCGACACTACCGGCATGCCAAAAAGCCAGCATACTTCCGGCACAAAATCCTCTGCCCCTCCCACAGGTCTTTTAAATATGCTTCTGACCCCGGAGCAGCAGAAACAATACGATACCTACATGAAAACGCTGTCTGATTTTAATTTGTAAAAGAAAGGAAATAAACGATGTCTGAACTGGATTTTAAAAAGCAGCTTTTAATCAATGAATTTAAAACGCTTTCAAAAGGAAAAAGCAATGATGAAATTCTGCCGCTGATTCTTGCATTAAGCCGCAAGGCACAGCAGTCCGGCATTTCATTTTCTAAAGATGACATTTACCTGATTATCAACCAGGTCAAAGACGGTTTAACACCAAAAGAACAGCAGCTTCTGCCGCAGCTTTTAATGCTTCTGGAACAGCGCTGATACAACAAGCCGGAAACAGACCGGGATTTTCTCCCGGTTCTGCTCCCGGCTTGTTTCACTTTTTATTTGAAAGACAGTATCACACTTTTATTTACTGTGTGCCACCCGGATTTGTTTTGCCGCCTGCACCATATTAATAAGGCTTGCTTCCGTTTCGGGAATTCCTCTCGTCTTTAAGCCGCAGTCCGGATTGACCCACAGCTTATCCGGTTCAATCTGTGTCAGCATTTTTTCAAGTACCTGCACGATTTCTTCTACAGAAGGAACACGCGGTGAATGAATATCGTAAACGCCCGGTCCGACCTCTGTTTCAAAATGATTTTCACGCAGGGCAGAAAGAATCTGTAAATCCGAACGTGACGCCTCAAATGTGATTACATCGGCATCCATGGCATCAATCGCCGGAATAATATCTGTAAATTCACTGTAGCACATATGGGTGTGAATCTGTGTTTCCGGTCTGACACCGCTGTGTGTCAGTCGGAATGCCGGAATTGCAAAATCCAGATACTCCGTATCCCAGTCCGAGCGGCGAAGCGGCAGTTTTTCCCTTAATGCAGCTTCATCAATCTGAATCATGCGGATACCGTTTGCCTCTAAATCCAGCACTTCATCGCGGATTGCCAGTGCAATCTGTGAAATGGATTCTTTAATGGAAATGTCTTCTCTTGGGAAAGACCAGTTTAAAATCGTAACAGGGCCTGTAAGCATTCCCTTCATCACCTTATCCGTCAAGGACTGTGCATAAACTGACCATGCCACTGTCATCGGCTTTTCGCGGTATACGTCACCCCAGATGACCGGTGGCTTGACACAGCGTGTTCCGTAAGACTGAACCCATGCTTTTTCCGTGAAAAGAAAGCCGCCCAGTGCTTCACCGAAATATTCTACCATATCATTTCTTTCATATTCACCGTGTACCAGTACATCCAGTCCGATTTCTTCCTGCTTCTTTATACATTCCGCAATTTTTTTCTTATTAAATGCAGTATATTCCTGCTCGGTGATTTCTCCCTTACGGAATGCCGCACGGTTCTGCTTGACATCTTTGGTCTGTGGAAATGAACCAATCGTTGTTGTTGGAAACTGCGGTAAATGAAACGTTTCTTTCTGTAACTGCTGACGTTCACTGCGCTTTGGCAGTCTGACATAATCTTTCTCAGTCACCTCTGACAGACGCTTCTTCACCGCCGCATTTTCACAATCTCTGTCTTCCGTAAAGAGTGCGCAGTTCTTTTTGTACACGCTATCCTGCGTATAAGACAGATTTTCGGCAAATCCGCTTAATTCCCTTAACTCTGAAAGCTTTTCTTCTGCAAATGCAAAATAGTCCAGATACTTTTCTGAAAGTTTTGTTTCATGTTTTACCGTATATGGAACGTGTAATAATGAACACGATGTTGATAATACAGTCTGTATGCCCTTTCCTGTAAGCTGCTGTAACTGATTTAATGTCCGGTCATAATGATTTCTCCAGATATTCTTACCGTTTACAAGACCGGCAAAAAGCAGTTTGTCCTTCGGGAATCCGTACTTTTCAATTAAATGAACTGTTTCTTTTCCTTCAATAAAATCGAGTCCGATACCGTCAAACGGCAGTTCTGTCAAATCCTTATAAATGTCACGCACATCGCCGAAGTATGTCTGTAACAGAATCCGGACTGTCTTTTTGCAAGGCAGTATATTTTCATAAATTTTATGAAACAGTGCAATATCTTCTTTGGATAAATCACGCACCAGTGCCGGTTCATCAAGCTGAAGCCACATTATCCTGTGTGCCGCACATTTTTCAAGCACCTGCTGATATGCTGCAATCACCGCATCTGTAAAATCATCCGCCGTTTTGCTGCCTGTATAACGGCACAGCTTTAACAGCGTATACGGTCCTGTAAGAACCGGCTTTGTTTCAATGCCGAGTGCCTTTGCTTCCTCATATTCTTCCCACAGCTTCTCTCCCACAAGCGCAATCTTTGTATCGTCCTCTGCTTCCGGCACAATATAATGATAGTTTGTATTAAACCATTTTTTCATTGCCAGCGCCTTTACGTCACCGGATTCTCCCTGATAACCGCGCGCCATTGCAAAGTATGTATCCAGTGCGGATAAATTTAATTCCTGATACCGCTTTGGCACAATGCCTAACAAAACGGCTGTATCCAGCACTGTATCATAAAACGAAAAGTCATTACATGGAATGTAATCAATTCCTGCCTCTTTTTGTACCGTCCAGTGTGTTTTTCGCAGTCTGCGTGCTTCTTTTAAAAGCTCCTCTGCTCCGGTTTCTTTTCTGAAATATTTTTCCGATGCAAACTTTAACTCTCTTAATGTTCCCACTCTTGGGAATCCGATAACCGATGTCTTCATTCTTTCTCTCCTTATTCTAAAATCCCTGCGGGCAGCTTTATCCGCCGTTTTTCTTTCATTTACGGACTTTATCCACAAATGTCGTATTTATGGATTTTATTATAAGAATGTCGGTATCATTTGTATAATACCTATAAATGTTATTTGTCCATAGTTTTAAACTATATCAAAAAATCTGAAACCACTTGTGCCTATGCACCTCATGATTTCAGGCTTTAAATATGAAACTTTACGATTCCACGTATTTTTTCAACGCTTCCAGATAGGTCGCTGCCAGCCGGCTCATCATTCCCTTTTTATGCGTGATGTAGCCAACCCGCATTTCGCTTTCATCGGCAAGCGGCACAGCAATGATGTCTTTGCCGTTTAATTTTTTGTCAATGACACCACTGCACACTGTATAACCATTTAATCCGATTAAGAGATTAAACAACGTTGCCCTGTCACGCACACGGATATTTTTCTTGCGCTCAACCGCCGAAAAAATTTCTTCCGAAAAATAAAACGAATTATGCTCTCCCTGCTCGAAAGACAGATACGGATACTGCTCCAGTTCCTCATTGGTAATCACTGCATTTCCCGCCAGCGGGTGCTTGCGGCTGATAAAAACATGCGGTCTTGCAACAAACAGCGGATGAAATTCCAGCTCGTGTGATTTTAAAATCTTACCCAGAACCGTTTCGTTAAAATCATTCAGAAACAAAATTCCTATCTCACTTCTCATTCTTGCCACATCTTCGATAATTTCATAGGTCTGCGTTTCCCGCAGACTGAAATCATATTCGTCCTGTCCGTATTCCTTAATCAAATCCACAAATGCATTCACCGCAAACGAATAGTGCTGTGTTGATACACAAAACTGTTTCTTTCCGCCGCTTCCGCCTTTGTATTTATCCTCCAGTATCGCCGCCTGTTCCAAAACCTGTCTTGCATATCCCAGAAAATCCTCCCCCTCTTTGGATATGCTGATTTCTTTTTCCAGCTCGTGAATCGCATTCGTCAGACTCGGCTGGGAAATAAACAGCCGGTTCGCGGCTTCTGTAATCGTCCCTGTATTTGCAACTGTAATTACATATTTTAACTGTTGAAGTGTCATTTTTTTACCCGTCCCATACTCATTTCTGTCATATCAATTTGATATTTATATCATATCAATTATAGTTTTTACTTATCCTTATTTCCATAGTATAATCGAGCGGAATAAAAAAAGCAATCGCCACCGCTTGCGATAAAATTGCTGAAAATCCGGAGAATATGTGTCATCAGGCATACCCTGACATTAGCAGTATTGTGCCGCAGGTATCACAAAACTGCTCCTATCGCAGAATTCAATACATTCCGTCTGCGGTTTCTCCTACATTAAAATGCCTGCGGAATGGAGAGAACGATGAAAGAGCAAACGATTTTCCCAAGAGAAGAACATGCAGATGTCCTGTTCCAGAAAATTCTGGCTGACCCATGGGCATGTGACAAGCTTTTTGAAACTTTTTGCAATGATTTATTCAGTAATGATGAACTGGAGGATTCCCTTTCTGCCGATGAATTCTGTCAAGCACTGTTTCGCGCTTACCGCAACAGGGATTTATCCGCTTTTCTTATGGCAATCAGCAAAAATACCCTTTTTGATCTGATACGAAATTCTTATCTGATTCCCTATCGTTTTAATGCTGACGGAAAGACCAATCCTGTCATTATGACAGATGAGAACGGTTTACTTCTGCCTGAATTTAAAAATTGCATCCATGAAAAGGAGTATCAACATTTTCGTGAAGTTTATAACCATTTTGACGGAAAGAAAAAGATGTATCTTGCACAGGCTTACCGTTACAGTCATTCCTACCGCGATGACGATATGAATATTAAACAGCAGGTTTTAGAGAAAAATACCGGTGTACTGCTGATCCGTGAGCTTCCCGATACCATTAAATTAAAAGAAACAGAATCAGAAGCTTACTGTGCCGTCTGGGATTTAATGATCCAGCTGGAAAAAGAACTGCCAATGGCTTTCGTATTTTACGGTCAGGATTCCCTTGTCGAGCAGAATAACCGATATGATGAACTTGGGATTTTCCTGCCAAATTCCCATTTTTTGAAAAATCTGGAGCGGCATGCCGCCAAAGCGGAGGCGATTATTTATGGATAGCACAAAAGATACAGCCGGACCGGCTTCTTATGTTGATATTATGGAAAAAAACCACATGGAAATCCCCTGGCATGACTATGCAAAAGCAGACAGCAACGTCCTGATTGAAAATGCAGGATTAATCGAAAAAGCTTCTGTTATCGGCAGAGTAGGACTTATGATGCTCTCCTGCGGCACCGGGGCATGGCGTGTGCGCACTTCCATGAACCGCCTGTCAAAGGAACTTGGTGTTACCTGCACGGTGGATGTCGGACTGATGTCCATTGAATTTAACTGCTTTGACGGAACGGATTGTGTTTCCCAGTCTTTAAGCATTGCCAATACCGGGGTCAATACGTCAAAGCTGTACCGCATGGAACAGTTTGTTGAACGTTTTCCGGAAGAAAAAACGCATATGACCGGTGAACAGATTCACAAAAAACTGGACACCATTGAAAAAATCCACACGCTGTATTCGCCTGCAAAACTGGGATTTGCCGCCGCACTCGCCTGTTGTGCCTTCACTTTTCTTTTAGGCGGCGGTCCTGTGGAAATGATTCTGGCATTTATCGCCGCCGGTGTCGGAAATGTTGTCCGTACCAAACTGATTAAACACCATTATACACTGTTTTTAAATATTGCCGTATCCATCTCGGCGGCCTGTCTTGTTTATGACATCTGTTTCCACCTTGCGGAAATTATTTTTCATATTCCGGCACTGCATGAAGCGGGATACATTTGTTCCATGCTATTTATCATACCGGGATTTCCGTTTATTACAAGCGGCATCGACCTTGCGAAACTGGATTTGCGTTCAGGACTTGAACGGCTTACTTATTCCATCATCATTATACTCGTCGCTACGATGTTTGCATGGATTATGGCACTGCTTTTAAAATTACAGCCGCAGGATTTTGCAGTCCTTCACATGAATCCCCTGCTTCACCTTGTACTGCGGATTATCGCCAGCTTCTGCGGGGTTTTCGGCTTTTCAATAATGTTTAACAGCTCTGTTTCTATGGCATCGACTGCTGCTTTCATCGGCGCGGCTGCCAATACGCTCCGGCTTGAACTTGTTGATTTTACAGGAATGCCTGCTGCCGCTGCCGCATTTATCGGTGCTTTAACCGCAGGACTGCTAGCCTCCCTCATTAAAAAAAGCCACGGGTATCCTCGGATTTCTTTAACCGTACCTTCCATTGTCATTATGGTTCCGGGACTGTACCTGTACCGGGCAATTTACAACTTCGGCATTATGTCCCTCTATGAAGCTGTTTCGTGGTTTAGCGCAGCGATTATGATTATTATCGCACTGCCGCTGGGGCTGATATTTGCACGAATCCTTACCGACCGCACATTCCGGTATTGCACATGATTTGTATATTTTTTATACAAACAGCAACATTTTAACAATATTCGGTATTAAATATTTATTTAGAGCGAAAACAATTGTACATAGTAGCAGATGAGCCGTCTCATTCGCGGATTTCTCATCACTGCTTTATCATAAAATCGCTCGGAAATGGGGATTAAAATGAATCACTTATCACACCGGCAAATGTCAGAATCTTTTCTGACGGCTGCCTTTTTATCTATATCCGGAGGTTTGCAGGATGCCTATACATACCTCTTCCGCGGCAAAGTTTTTGCCAATGCACAGACCGGCAACATTGTACTTTTAAGTGCCTGTGTTGTTGACAGAAACTGGTATCAGGCGGCACACTATCTGATTCCGCTGCTCTTTTTCGCACTGGGAATTGCCGCCGCCGAATGGGTACGGCTGAAATATCAGCGGATTGAGCGCCTACACTGGCGCCAGCTTGTTGTTTTATCCGAAATTATTCTGCTTTTTGCGGTAGGATTTTTCCCGGTACGGCTGAATCTGTTTGCCAATGCCTTAGTATCCTTTTCATGCGCCATGCAGGTTCAGACATTCCGCAAGGTCAACGGATATGCCTTTGCCAGCACCATGTGTATCGGCAATCTCCGAAGCTGTATGGAATCTCTGTGCGTTTATGCCAGAACGCGCGATAAACACGTTTTGCACAAATCCGCCTGCTACCTTGGCATTATCCTGATGTTTGCTGTCGGAGCCGGTGTTGGTGGACACTGTATTGCCCTTTTTGGTATGCGCACCATCTGGTTTTCCTGCCTTTTGCTGTTGATCAGCTTTTTAATCATGTTTATTAAAGAAGAAGAAAAAGAACGTCATTAATGCAGAACCGTTCCATAAAAATACCGGACTCCAATCGTCAGATTTTAAATCTGGCTTTTGGAGTCCGGTACAATATCAGTTTTTTTCAAATATTCTTATTTTTCCGGTTTAAAATTACTTTTTATAATTTTCATAGCTGTGCTGTGGCATTTTGGTTTCTGCCCAGAGCTTGTCGGCACACGGCTTCCAGTTCTTAGCATAAGCCTTACACTTCTCACACAAATGCTCCGCAGATTCCGGTGACTGTAAATCCGTGGATTTTGCGCCGCTCTCCTTTACAATCCGTTGAAGAATTTCAGGATTTTCAAGCATCGGACACGGACGCAGATGATTTTCATTAAACGGCTGGTTATTATAATATGCCATAAATAACGGCTGTTTTAAAATCTCAAGCAGCGTATTTTTACGGATATTGGCCCCTGAATAGTGAATAAATACACAAGGCTCCGCATCACCGTTTGCATTAATATGGAAGTAATTTCTTCCGCCTGCGATACAGCCGCCCACAAATTCACCGTCATTCTGGAAATCCATGGTGAACAGTCCTTTTCCCGTCGTCATATTACGGATTTCACGGACACGGGAACGCATGTAAATTCTCTGCTCCGGTGCCGGAAGCAGATCAACAGACGCATCGTTTCCGACCGGCATATAGTGAAAATACAGCGCATAACGGCAGCCTTTTTCAATCATTAAATCAACGAATTCATCGCTTGTAACTGTTTCAATATTTTTAGATGTATAACAGATAGAAGTACCAAATACAAGACCGTTCTGCTTTAATAAATCCATTGCATGCATAACCTTTCCGTAGACACCTTCTCCACGGCGTAGGTCATTCACCTCTGCAAATCCTTCCAGACTGATTGCAAGATAAAGATTTCCGACTCTTTTCAAATCCGCACAGAACGTTTCATCTACGAGTGTTCCGTTTGTAAATGAAAGAAATGCGCAGTCATAATGCTTCTGGGCAAGGCGGATTAAATCTGCCTTTCTTACAAGCGGCTCACCGCCTGTAAACATGTAAAAATAAATGCCCATTTCTTTACCCTGACAAATCAGGTTATCCATTTCATCAAATGTCAGATTCAGGCGGTTTCCGTATTCTGCCGCCCAGCAGCCCGTACAATGCAGGTTGCAGGCACTTGTCGGATCCATTAAAATAAGCCACGGTACATTGCATTTGTACTTTTCACGCATTTTACGAATCGTTTTTGTACCATTTAAAAATGCTTCAAAACCAAGGTTTAAAACCATTGTTTTTAGCACATGTGGGTCGACTTCATCCAGAAGCCTGTTTATGTAATGATTCAACGCGCCGTTTTTATCGGTAATCATGGTTCTTGCTTTCTCATAATTAATATCCAGCTTTTCTCCATCCATGTATTTTTCCATGAAATCGACAAGCTTTACAATTTCCTTTTCTCTGTCTTTATCCAGATTCTTTAAAACGACGTCAGACACTTTGCTAACAGCCAATCTTCCCGCTGCATGTGTTAAATTTCCCATTTTCTTTTCTCCTGATTTTCTTATCTTAATGATATTATACGTCTTAAATATTTTGTGTTATATATCAGCATATGCACAAACCGATAAAATGATTCTCCACATTCCGCAGGCGATTTCTCATCTGCCATCAGGGAGATTTGTTTTCGCTCAGAAACAAATCTCCGTGTGAAGAATCTTAGATTTAAGGATTCTTCACACTATCCTCTTTTATGTAAAACCTGAATTGTTTCACTGATTTTTTTGCGCAGCGGCTCATTTTCTTCCGGTATGGTCTGCAAAATACGCAGCAGCTCCGTTGTGTTATGGTCATCGCCCACTTTCTTTAAGGACTCGCATGCCGCCTCCAATATATCCTGGTCTTTGCTTTCAACCAGCTCCATCAACAGATCAATGGCTTCCTCTGTTTCGGAAGTTCCCAGTGCCTGAGCCAGTGCGATTTTATGTTCCTTATCCTTAAACATATACTCTGAAAGCTCACCCCATGCCTTTCTATGCACAAGCTTTTCCATTTTTTCTTCGGGTGTTTTCTTTGAAAATAACATAATAATCTCCATTCCGCAGGCATTTTAATGCCGGAGGAATCGCGGACTGAATTCATTCAGTTCTGCGATAAAAACAGATTTGTGATGCCTGCGTCACAAATCTGTCGTGTGAAAAGATCTTAAATTTATGGATTTTTCACACTGCTCTCCATTCCTTTCCTTATTTCTTAACACAACCGTATTATAGAAAAAGATTTGTAAAATGTAAAAAGTATTATTAATATCTTGATTATATCTTTTTGACATAGCCAAAACCGCATTTATTTGTTATACTTATGTAATACGTTTGCCCCGGCATCTGTTAAATATTTTCCGCTGCATGGCAGTTTTACAAAAAGGAGTATCATGATTACTTACGATTATTACCGTATTTTTTACTACGTTGCACAGTATAAAAGTTTTACCAAAGCCGCTGCTGCTTTGGGCAATAACCAGCCCAACATTACGCGCTGTATGAACAATCTCGAAGCAGAACTGGACTGCAAGCTTTTTCTGCGTTCCAATAAAGGTGTACTGCTGACACCGGAAGGCCACAAGCTTTATGAACACGTTGCCATTGCTTTTGAACAGCTTGCGCTTGGTGAAGAAGCAATTATCCGTAACCGGGATTTAGAAAACGGTCTGATTTCAATCGGTGCCAGTGAAAATGCACTGCGCCTGATACTGCTTTCCGAACTGGAACATTTCTGCGCCCGCTATCCGCATGTGCGTATCCGTCTTTTAAATTATTCCGCACCGCAGGCAGTAAAAGCACTGGAAAATAACATTATCGACTTTGCGATTGTTTCAACACCGGTTCTGGTACATAAGCACATGCATCAGGAAAAGCTGGTTTCTTATGATGAAATACTGCTGGGCGGCACGAAATATAAGCAGTTTGCACAGCAGGTTCACTATTTGGAGGATATTTCCGAAATGCCTTTAATCGGACTTTGTGAGGGAAGTTCTACACACACGCATTACAGCCGTTTCTTTATGGAGCACGACCTTCCTTTTGAGCCGGATATGGAAGCTGCCATGACCGACCAGGTACTTCC
>OGKE01001854.1_pt1 | contig 11921 bp, 11 predicted proteins | sample 1572341 | NCBI WGS metagenome assembly OGKE01 (sample SAMEA2582091, study PRJEB24529) | metagenome | biome: Human gut stool | place: China | collected 2011
ACGAAAGATATGCCGGAAGGAAAAATGACAAAGCTTAGAGCAAGCCTTGTTTGTGAGCCTACTTTGGCAATGGATGCAAGAGAGATTGATTTGGAAGATTTTATTTATCTTGGAAAAGGTGAAGATGAAACTGGTGGTAGAAAGAGAGATTCCATAGTTTCGGATGCTTTTGAGGCACTTATCGGAGCCATATTCCTTGATGGTGGAATAGAGGAAGCAAAATATTTTATATTAAAGTTTGCTTTAAATGACATAGAGAAGAAGAAACTGTTTTATGATAGCAAAACTGTGTTACAGGAAAGAGTTAATTCTGTAAAGAACGGAAACCTTGTTTATGAAATAATTAAGGAATGGGGACCGGATCATAATAAGACATATGAAGCTGCTGCAAAGCTTAACGGCAAGATTATCGGTAAAGGTCAGGGACATACAAAGAAAGCGGCAGAACAACAGGCAGCATTTGATGCCTTAAAAACTTTAGATAAGAGGAATTAGAATGTATTTAAAAAATATAGAGATACACGGATTTAAATCATTTGCAAATAAAATAAACTTCCAGTTTCACAATGGGATAACGGTCATTGTTGGTCCTAACGGTTCAGGAAAAAGTAATGTTGCAGATGCTGTAAGATGGGTTTTGGGAGAGCAGAAAACTAAACAACTTCGTAGTTCAAAGATGGAAGATGTTATTTTCGCAGGAACAGAAAACAGAAAACCTATGGGATATGCGTATGTGGCAATTACTTTTGATAATGCAGACCACAAGCTTAACATTGACTATGATGAAGTTACTGTTTCAAGACGTTTATTCCGTTCGGGTGAAAGCGAATACATGATTAACGGAACTCAGGTAAGGCTTAAGGATGTAAATGAACTTTTCTACGATACAGGTATTGGTAAGGAAGGTTATTCAATTATCGGTCAGGGACAGATTGACAGAATTCTTAGTGGCAAGCCGGAAGAGAGAAGAGAACTGTTCGACGAAGCGGCAGGAATTGTAAAATTTAAGAGACGTAAAAATGATGCCATGAAAAAGTTAGACGACCAGAATCAGAATCTGGTTCGTGTTTCAGATATTTTGGGCGAATTGGAACGTCAGGTGGTTCCACTTGAAAAACAGTGCGAAAAAGCGAAGAAATATTTAGTTCTTAAAGAGGACTTAAGAGTAAATGACGTTAATATGTTTCTTATTGAAATTAATGAAATCAGAAACAGACTTTCCCAAATAGATGAAAAAATAAAAATTGCTTCATCAGATATGGAAAGCGCTAATGCAGAATTTGAAAAAATAAAAGCTGACTACACAAAGTTGGAGCAGATAATTGAAGAAATTAATGCTTCTATTGAAAATAAAAAAGCAACATTAAATGAAACAATAATTAATGTAGAAAAATTAGAAGGTCAGATTAATGTTATTAAGGAACAGATTAATTCTGCAAAAAATAACGAATCATATATTAATCAGAGAATACAGTCAATTACAGGGGAGATAGATACTCAGAGTAAAGAGTTGGCTAAGTCTGAAGAAGAAAAAAGAGAAAATGAAAAGTCTTTAAATGAAATTGTTGTAAATCAGACTGAAATAAGTGAAGAAATGGCTTCAGTAAACGAGGCGCATGTTGAACTTGAAAAAGAAATTGAAAGAAATAAGGCTGAAATCATTGAATTACTTAATGCAAAGTCTTTGATTAAGACTAAAATCCAGAGATGTGATACTTTACTTGAACAGATTAATATTAGAAAGTCTCAGCTTAATCAGAAACTGATTGAATTTCAGAGTCAGAAAGATTCTCAGGATGCTATGATTGCTGAATTGGAAGAACAGTTAAAAGGTATTGAAGAAGAAATCAAGCAGGTAACTGAACAGTTAAGCGATTACAGACAACATTTGGCAGAACTTAGAACAAAAAATTCTGAAATAACTGCTGCTTTGGCAAGAAATCAGGAAAAATATCACAAGACTAAGTCTAATCTTGAAGCTTTAAAGAACATTACTGAAAGATATGAAGGATATGGAAACAGTATTAAGAAGGTAATGGAACTTAAAGATACAAAGAAAGGTATTATCGGTGTAGTTGCTGATATTATTAAAGTAGACAAGAAGTATGAAGTTGCCATTGAAACTGCTTTAGGTGGAAATATTCAGAATATTGTAACCGATACTGAAACAACAGCTAAGGACACAATTGAATACCTTAAAAAACATAGATTTGGTCGTGCAACATTTTTGCCTTTAAGCAGTATGAGCAACAAGACCAACTTTAATGCTCCGGATGCTTTGGAAGAAAAAGGTGTAATTGGTCTTGCCAGTGATTTGGTTGATATTAAGAAAGAATACGAAGGCGTGGCAAAATATTTACTTGGAAGAGTAATGGTTGTTGACACAGTTGATAATGCCATTTCCATTGAGCGTAAATACAGATATACAGTAAGAATTGTAACACTTGAAGGCGAATACCTTAATGTTGGTGGTTCGATTTCCGGTGGTGCATTTAAGAATAACAGCAATCTTTTGGGAAGACGTAGAGAGATTGATGAACTTGAAAAGTATATTTCTAAATTAAGAGAAGAAAAGAGTGCCTTAGACAAGGAATTACTTGATAACAGAAGTAATACAAGTGCTGTTAATGAAGAAATAAACAAGATTAATGCAGGACTTCAGGAACAGCAGATTATTAAAAATACTGTTGAAATTAATTTAAAACAGGCAAAAACCCAGAAAGACAATATTATTACACAGTATAGGGATTTACTCTTGAAAGTAACAATATTGCTTCTGAAATTCAGGATATTAACAAAAATAATAACAAGTTAAGTGATGAACTTAGTGATACGGAGGACAGAAATTCAGAACTTGAAAAACAGGTTGTTGAAAAAACTAAAAAACTTACTGAATTAAAGGAAGTTCTTAACAGCAAAAACGGAATACTTGAAGAGGTTAACATTGAAATAGCCAACTTAAAGCAGAAACACGAATTTATTGTTGAAAGAATAAATAAGTCAACAGAAATAATTGAAAGTCTTAACAGAGAACTTCAGCAGATTAAAGTTAATTCTAACGAGAATAATGAAGAAATCAGTGCACGAGTGGACGCAATTGACCGCTTTGTAAAAGAAGTTGAGAAGAGCAGACAGGACATTGAAAGATTAAACAAAGAAATCGAAGAAGAAAAAGAAAAGAAAGAAAAGCAAAGTGCTGATCATAAAGACTTCTTCGAAAAACGTGAAAATCTTTCTAAACATATTTCTGAACTTGATAAGGAAGTTTACAGATTAAATTCACAGAAAGAAGCTTTGGAAGAAAAGGCAGAAAATAAAGAAAGCTATATGTGGAATGAATATGAAATTACATATAGAAAAGCTTTTGAATTGAAGAGTGATGATTTTAATGATAAGTCATCCATAAGAGAAAACATAGCAAGAATACGTCGGGAAATGAAGTCTCTTGGTGATGTTAACATTAATGCCATTGAAGAATTTAAGGAGATTAATGAAAGATATCAGTTTATGAAAGGGCAGCATGATGATCTTATGGAAGCAAGAGAAAATCTTCTTAAAATAATTGATGAACTTGAAGTGGGCATGAGAAAACAGTTTAAGGAGAAATTCGAAGAGATTAAGGTTGAATTTGATAATGTATTTAAAGAACTTTTCGGAGGTGGAAAAGGTACTATTGAACTTACGGAAGCCGATGATATTCTTGATGCAGGAATTAACATTATTTCCCAGCCACCAGGAAAGAAGCTTCAGAATATGATGCAGTTATCCGGTGGAGAAAAAGCCTTGACAGCCATAAGCTTGTTATTTGCAATTCAGAACCTTAAACCGTCACCGTTCTGTCTTTTAGACGAAATTGAAGCGGCACTTGATGGTTCAAACGTTGTAAGATTTGCAGAATACCTTCATAAGCTTACTAAGAACACACAGTTCATTGTTATTACACATAGACGTGGTACTATGAATTGTGCAGACAGACTTTATGGTATAACGATGCAGGAAAAAGGTATTTCAGCATTAGTTTCAGTTGATTTATTAGAAAATAGTTTAACCAAATAATTAAGCTGAAAACAAATTATGATTTTATATTAATTAAAAAAGGAGACATAAATGGCTAATTTTTTTAAAAAGCTTGTCAGCGGATTAACCAAGACAAGAAATAATATTGTTTCTAATTTGAACTCAATATTTAACGGCTTTTCAAGTATTGATGATGATTTTTATGAAGAACTTGAAGAGATTCTTATAATGAGTGACATAGGCGTTAATACAACAGAAGAAATTCTTGATAACTTAAAAGAACAGGTTAAAGAGAACAAGATTAAAGAGCCTATTGAATGTAAGGAATTGCTTATTAAGAACATTGAAGAACAGATGGACTTAGGAGAAAATGCTTACGACTTTGAAAATGAAAAATCAGTTATTCTTATGATTGGTGTAAATGGTGTTGGAAAAACAACATCAATTGGAAAACTTGCCAGTCAGTTTAAAAATAATGGAAAGAAAGTTGTACTTGCAGCAGCAGATACGTTTAGAGCAGCAGCGGCTGACCAACTTAAAGAGTGGGCTAACAGAGCGAATGTTGATATTGTAATGGGAGCGGAAGGTTCTGATCCCGGTTCAGTATTGTATGATGCCATTAGTTCTGCAAAGAATAAAAACGCTGACATATTATTATGTGACACTGCAGGAAGACTTCACAATAAGAAAAATCTTATGGAAGAATTGAAAAAGTTAGACAGAATCATTGAAAAGGAATATAATGGCTGTCGAAGAGAGAATTTTATTGTCTTAGATGCAACAACAGGTCAGAATGCATTGGCTCAGGCAAGACAGTTTAAGGAATGTACAGATATTACAGGCGTAATCCTTACAAAAATGGACGGTTCAGCCAAAGGTGGTATTGCCATAGCAATCCAGTCAGAGCTTGGAATACCTGTTAAGTATATTGGTGTAGGTGAACAGATTGATGATTTACAGAAGTTTGATTCACATCAGTTTGTTGAAGCGTTATTTGAAGAAAATGGTGAAGACATAACAAGCAACATTGAATTGGGAGAGTAGATTCGGAAATAAAAAGTAAAAGGAAGTGGCATAATGGAAGAGAAACTTACTTTAAAGAAATTTGAGGAAGCTAGTGAAATAGTAAAAAAAGTAACATTAAATACAAATCTTATTTATAGTGATTATTTTAGTGATCAGACAGGAAATCAGGTTTATATAAAGCCTGAAAATATGCAGTTTACAGGAGCATACAAAGTTCGTGGCTCATATTACAAAATAAGCACTCTTTCGGATGAAGAAAGAGAAAGAGGTCTTATTACAGCATCAGCAGGAAACCATGCTCAGGGTGTTGCATATGCAGCAAAGATTTTTGGGGTAAAGGCTACAGTAGTAATGCCTACAGTTACTCCACTTATGAAAGTTAACAGAACAAAGAGCTATGGTGCAGATGTTATTTTATATGGTGATGTTTATGATGATGCATGTAATTATGCATTAAATCTTGCACAGAAAGAAGGATATACATTTATTCATCCTTTTGATGACCTTGATGTTGCTACAGGTCAGGGAACAATTGCAATGGAAATTTTTAAGGAACTTCCAACAGTTGATTATATTCTTGTACCAATCGGAGGTGGCGGACTTGCTACAGGTGTAAGTACACTTGCAAAGATGTTAAATCCAAGAATTAAGGTAATCGGTGTTGAACCTGAAAATGCTGCCTGCATGAAGGCTTCACTAAAAGCAGGAGAAGTTATAACACTTCCAAGTGCCAATACTATTGCTGATGGTACAGCAGTTAAGACTCCGGGAACAAAGATTTTCCCATACATAAAAGAAAACATTGATGATATTATTACAATCAAGGATGAAGAACTTATTGATGCATTTCTTGATATGGTTGAAAATCATAAACTTGTGGCAGAAAACTCAGGTTTACTTACAATTGCCGCATTAAAACATTTGAAATGCACAGATAAGAAGATTGTATCAATTATCAGTGGCGGTAATATGGATATTATTACAATGTCTTCTACATTACAGCATGGACTTATCCAAAGGGGCCGTGTATTTACAGTATCTGTTTTACTTCCTGATAAGCCGGGTGAACTCGTAAAGGTCGCAAACAAGATTGCAGAGCAGCAGGGTAACGTTATCAAGCTTGAACATAACCAGTTTGTATCAGTTAACAGAAATGCTGCAGTGGAATTGAAAGTGACTTTAGAGTGCTTTGGCCACAATCACAAAGAGCAGATTCTTAAGGCTTTAAATAAAGCAGGATATAATCCAAAGGAAATTGCTCCAAGTCTTTAAAAATAAAAAAGTTACGGGTGTCAAGAAAAAATACTTGACACTCTATTTTTTTTAGTGTATTATACCAAAGGTAAGAGAAAAGGTGTGGCTATGATTTTTACGGAGAGTTATTAGCAGAACATCAGAAAGAAATATATGAAGATTTTATTCTTAACGATTTAAGTCTTGGTGAGATAGCACAGGACAGAGGAATTTCCAGGCAGGGAGTTCACGATTTAGTTAAGCGTTGCGACAAGATACTTAACGGATATGAAGAGAAGCTTCACTTAGTGGAAAGATTTACTAAGACTAAGGAAGATGTTGCTGAGATATGTAAGTTAGCTGACGAACCTGATAATCAGTGCAATGTCAACAGAATTAAACAGATTGCACAGCATATTTTAGAGAATTACTAGGAGGTATGGGCTTGGCATTTGAAAGCTTATCCGATAAATTACAGAATATATTTAAGAATCTTAGAGGAAAAGGACGCTTAACAGAAGAAGATGTTAAGGCAGCGCTGAAAGAAGTAAAGATTGCACTTCTTGAAGCTGATGTTAACTTTAAGGTAGTAAAGGATTTCGTTAAGAAAGTTAACGAGAGAGCCGTTGGTCAGGATGTAATGAACAGTCTTACACCGGGACAGATGGTAATTAAGATAGTTAATGAAGAGTTAACTAATCTTATGGGGTCAGAAACTACTGAATTAAAGCTTTTGCCTGATAACCAGATCACTGTCATTATGATGATGGGACTTCAGGGCGCAGGTAAGACAACCACAACAGCAAAGATTGCCGGAAAGCTTAAGGCTAAGGGCAAGAGACCTCTTCTTGTAGCATGTGATGTTTACAGACCGGCGGCTATTGAACAGTTAAAGATTAACGGTGAGAAACAGCAGGTTCCTGTATTCTCAATGGGAGATAAGCAGAAGCCATTAAATATCGCAAAGGCTGCAATTGAACATGCAAAAAAGAATAACAACAATGTGGTTATTTTGGATACAGCAGGTCGTTTACATGTTGATGAAGATATGATGAACGAACTTGTGGAAATCAGAGATAACATTGAACTTACACAGACAGTTTTGGTTGTAGATGCCATGACAGGTCAGGATGCAGTAAATGTTGCAAAAGAATTTAATGAAAAAATAGGAATTGATGGTATTATCGTTACTAAGTTAGATGGTGATACAAGAGGTGGTGCGGCTTTATCAATTAAGGCTATCACAGGCAAACCTATTTTGTATATAGGTATGGGTGAGAAACTTTCAGATTTGGAACAGTTTCATCCAGACAGAATGGCTTCAAGAATCCTTGGTATGGGTGATGTCCTTTCACTTATTGAAAAAGCAGAACAGTCAATTGACCAGGATAAAGCTAAGAAAATGGAACAGCGTTTAAAGAAGGCTCAGTTTACGTTTGATGATTATTTGGAATATATGAGTCAGATTAAGAACATGGGTGGCTTGTCTTCATTACTTAGTATGATGCCGGGAGTTGGTGGAAAGATTAACGACGACATGTTACCTGATGAAAAACAGTTAGGTAAGATTGAGGCAATTATTTATTCAATGACTAAGGAAGAAAGAAGCAATCCTGATGTTATTAATCCTTCACGTAAGCAGAGAATTGCCAAGGGTGCAGGAGTTGACATTAGTCAGGTAAATAAGCTTGTTAAACAGTTTGAACAGGCAAGAAAGATGATGAAAAGTATGCCCGGACTTATGGGTGGCAAAGGAAAGAAAAAAAGAGGCGGATTTAAGATGCCTTTTGGATTTTAGTGGGTTCATGAAAACAATGTTTTCTTGATTATATATTTATTATTTACAATTTACGGAGGTAAGAAAAAATGGCAGTAAAGATGAGATTAAAGAGAATGGGTAAAAAGAGAAATCCTATCTACAGAATCGTTGTTGCTGATTCAAGAGCACCAAGAGATGGTAGATTTATCGAAGAAGTAGGAACATATGATCCTAACCAGGACCCAAGTGTATTCAATCTTAAAGAAGAATCTGTTAAGAAGTGGTTAGCTAATGGAGCTCAGCCAACAGAGACTGTTGGAAAACTTTTGAAAATCGCTGGCATTGAAAAATAGTGTTAGGAGGGCGAATTCATGAAAGAATTGGTTGAAACAATTGCAAAGGCACTTGTTGATTCTCCTGACGAAGTTGTTGTAACAGAAAGTGAAACAGAAAGAGAAATCGTTTTACAGTTACATGTTGCCCAGGAAGATATGGGAAAAGTGATTGGAAAGCAGGGAAGAATTGCAAAAGCAATCCGTTCTGTTGTTAAGGCAGCAGCTTCAAAATGCGATAAGAAAGTAAAAGTAGAAATTCAGTAACGGATATAAATCTGTTGAGTGGCGTAAGCTATTCGAATACAAGTGCAACAAGGCTGGTTAATCCAGCCTTGTTTATTATATGGAAGGAATATTGAATGGAAGAATTGTTCAGAGTGGGGGTAATCAGCAATACTCACGGAATTAGAGGCGAGGTTAAGGTTTATCCAACAACAGATAACGTAAGACGTTTTGACGATTTAAAAGAAGTAATACTTGATACAGGAAAGGAACAACTTAACCTTCATGTGACAAGCGTAAAATATTTCAAAAACATGGTTATTTTAAAATTTAAAGAATTTGATAATATTAATGACATTATCCCGTACAAGGGAATGGATTTACTTGTTACAAGAGAGAATGCAATTCCTTTGGAAGAGGGAGAATATTACATAGCTGACATTATAGGAAGCAAAGTAATAACAGATGAAGACAAAATATTAGGAACGCTTACAGATGTTTTGCAGACAGGCGCAAATGATGTATATGTTGTAAAAACAAAAGATGGAAAAGAAGTATTATTACCATCCATTGAAGAATGTATACTTGATAGAGATATAGAAAATAAAATTGTTAAAGTACATATAATGAAAGGACTTTTGGATTAATGAATTTTCACGTACTTACACTATTTCCGGAAATGATTGAGCAGGGCATAAATACAAGTATTACAGGTCGTGCCATTGAAAAAGGACTTATAAGTTTAAATGCAATAAATATAAGAGATTATGCAGGAAACAAGCATGGTCAGGTAGATGATTATCCTTATGGTGGTGGGGCAGGCATGGTTATGCAACCGGGACCTGTTTACAGAAGTTATGAATCAGTGACTGAAAAGATTGGATACAAGCCAAGGGTTATATATCTTACACCACAGGGCAAGGTTTTTAATCAGAGTATGGCAGAAGAATTTTCCAAAGAAGAAGATTTGGTATTTCTCTGTGGACATTATGAGGGAATAGATGAGAGAGTTCTTGAAATGATAGTTACAGACAATGTTTCTATCGGTGATTATGTTTTAACAGGTGGAGAATTACCTTCAATGGTTATGATAGATGCCATATCAAGACTGGTACCTGGTGTACTTAATAATGATGTGTCAGCAGAATTTGAATCTTTTAATGATAATCTGTTGGAATATCCACAGTATACCAGACCGGCAAGTTTTATGGAAAGGGAAGTTCCGCCTATATTGTTATCAGGAAATCATCCAAAAGTTGAGGAATGGCGCAGACAGCAGTCTATCCTTAGAACTATGGAAAGACGACCTGATTTAATGGAAAAGGCAGAATTAACAAAGCAGGACATTAAATTTATAAAAAGTCTTGATAAATAATAAAAGTTATGTTACTATAACAAATGCTGTAATAAGATTGGCTTTAGAATTATGCCAATTTTTAAGAAAATAAAAGATGGTCCTCTGTTACAGAATATTGTATTAAGAACATCGGAATAAATAAGGAGGCTATTATGCAGGAATTAATTAAGGAAATTGAAGCAGCTCAGATTAAAGAAGTTACAGATTTTAACGTAGGTGATACAATTAAGGTTCACGCTAAGATTGTAGAAGGAAACCGTGAAAGAATCCAGGTTTTTGAAGGTCTTGTAATTAAGAAACAGGGTGGAAGCAACAGAGCTACTTTTACAGTAAGAAAGCAGTCAAGTGGAATCGGCGTTGAAAGAACATGGCCATTATACTCACCATCAATCGCTAACATCGAAGTTGTTAGAAGAGGTAAAGTAAGAAGAGCTAAACTTAACTACATCAGAAACAGAGTAGGTAAAGCTGCTAAGGTTAAAGAATTAGTTAAATAATACTATGCAGAAAGCATTGGTATGCTTGATGTATACCTGAGTATAAAAGAAGCGGGTTTTCACTCGCTTCTTTTTTTGAAAAGATTAAAAAAGATAGCGTAATGACTTTGAGAGAGTTTTTTGTTATAATGAAAAAGATGTTTAAACACCAGAAGTTAGATTAGTAGGAGAATAAATATGGATTATCATTGGTATCCCGGTCATATGACGAAAGCTGTTCGTCAGATGAAAGAAGATATAAAATTAATAGATTTGGTAATAGAATTACTTGATGCAAGAATACCTTTAAGCAGTAGAAATCCCGATATAGATGATTTGGGAAAAAATAATGCAAGACTTGTTCTTTTGAATAAATCGGATTTGGCTGATGAAACAGACAACAATAAGTGGATTCAGTATTTTAAAGATAAAGGAATTATTGCTTTAAAGATTAATTCAAAAAATAAACAGGGAATTAAAGAAATTAATAATGCAGTTCAGATTGCCTGCAAGGAAAAAATCGAAAGAGACAAAAAAAGAGGTATCATTAACCGCCCTGTAAGAGCAATGGTAGTTGGAATTCCTAATGTTGGTAAATCCACATTTATCAACACCTTTGCCGGAAAAGCCTGTGCCAAGACCGGAAACAAACCGGGTGTGACCAAGGGCAAACAGTGGATTCGCCTGAACAAGAACGTAGAACTTCTGGACACCCCGGGAATTCTCTGGCCGAAATTTGAAGACCAGCTTGTAGGAATCCGCCTTGCCTGTGTCGGCTCTATCAAGGATGATATCCTGAACATCGAGGAACTGGCTCTCTGGCTTCTCGAGAAACTGAAAAAGGATTATCCGGGAGCTCTTGAGAAACGTTATGGGATTTCTGAGGAGGGAACTCCACTTGAGACACTTGAGGCGATCGCCAGAGCGAGGGGATGCCTGAAACGTGGAGAAGAACTGGACTATGTGAAGACTTCCGGGCTGATCTTCGACGATTTCCGCGGAGGCAAGATCGGACGCATTACCCTGGAATGGGCAGGACAGCAGGAGAATAATTAAATGAAAAAGATAGGCGAGATCAAAGAAGAATTTGCTGCAGCCAGTGAAGGTCAGTGGGCAGATCTGTGTGCAGGTTACGCGGAGGACCAGAGAAGCGGCGTACAGAAGATCGTTTCTCAGTATCAGAAGAAATTGGAGAATCTTGAGAAGGAAAAACTCCGCATGGAGCAGATGATGCAGTATGAGCATGAATACGAACATCTGGGATATCTCTGTGGTATTGATGAGGTTGGAAGGGGGCCGCTTGCAGGACCGGTGGTTGCCTGCGCAGTGATTCTGCCGAAGGATCATGATATCCTTTATCTGAACGATTCCAAGAAACTGACAGCACACAAGAGAGAAGAACTCTATGATGTCATCATGGAGAAAGCTGTCGCGGTAGGCATCGGCATGGCAAGTCCACAGAGGATCGATGAGATCAACATTCTCCAGGCGACTTA
>OGKE01001858.1_pt1 | contig 11910 bp, 7 predicted proteins | sample 1572341 | NCBI WGS metagenome assembly OGKE01 (sample SAMEA2582091, study PRJEB24529) | metagenome | biome: Human gut stool | place: China | collected 2011
TGTCAGATTTTCCCTTAGGATCGAAATCAGATCCACCTTTACCACCACCGATTGGAAGTCCTGTGAGGGAGTTTTTGAAAATCTGCTCGAAACCGAGGAATTTGATAATACCAAGGTTTACAGATGGATGAAGACGAAGACCTCCCTTGTATGGTCCAATTGCACTGTTGAACTGTACACGGTATCCTGTGTTAACCTGTACCTGACCCTTGTCATCTACCCACGGTACACGGAACTTAAACTGTCTCTCAGGCTCTACAAGTCTCTCAAGAAGAGCGTCTTTACGGAATTTTTCTTCATTTGCTTCAATCACAACACGAAGAGACTCCAACACCTCTTTTACTGCCTGGTGGAATTCCGGCTCTGCAGGATTCTTCTTTACAACTAAATCAATCACTTCATCAACGTATGACATCTTAATTACCTCCTAGAATAAATAGATTGGGATTCCTGTCTCCCTGATACTATTGTATCTTTCGTCAACTGATGTCTTTTCTAAAAGAAAAAACAGACTGACAAGCAATCTGTTACCTCAGACACCGTTGTCTACTCGTTTATTTTATAAGCTAAATGAAAGATTGTCAATCATTAATTGCATTATTTTAAAGTTTTATCACTTTAAGTTGATAAAACTGCATGAACCAATGTATCAAATTGCAATTTTCAGCATATTTAAGGTTATATGTTGAGTAAACAGATGGGAAAATGGTGCTTTTCCATAAGATAACCTGCATTGTATGCCACAATGCGCATTCTAAGCGGAGCGTTTTTAATATATTAGGACAGGACTTTCCTAATATATTAAAAAACAGAGTACTGTTTCCAGTACTCTGTCCATTTGCACATATTAGTTATATTTACGTTTTCTAGCAGCTTCAGATTTCTTTTTACGTCTTACGCTTGGCTTTTCGTAATGCTCTCTCTTACGAATTTCCTGCTGAATGCCAGCCTTTGCACAGTTTCTTTTGAATCTGCGTAAGGCACTATCTAACGTTTCGTTTTCTTTAACGATTACATTTGACATAGTCTCACACCTAACCTCCCCTCCAGCCTTGTATTGTGCATCATACGACTGTTCGGGTATATTTATTGCACTGCTAATTATTATACCATAATTTTTTCTTCCGTCAACTCTTTTTATTCAAAAAAGTTAAGAATTTTGTATATTTTTATAAGTCAGGCTTTTGCAGCTTAATGGATCTGCTCTGCGAGGACTTCTTCTGCTTTCTCAAGTGCCTGTGCAATACCTGCCGGGTTCTTACCACCGGCCTGTGCCATATTCGGACGTCCGCCACCGCCACCACCGACAAGACCTGCGATCGCCTTCACAAGGTTACCTGCATGGGCTCCCTGTTTCATGGCACCATTTGTTACGGTTGCCATCAGACTTACTTTTCCTTCATTTCCGGATGCAAGAACAACCACGCCTTCTCCCAGTTTCTCTTTAAACTGGTCTCCCAGTTCACGAAGTTCATTCATATCAACTCCGTCAAGCTGAGCAGCAAGAAGTTTCACACCCTTCACTTCTTTTACCCGATCCAGGACATTGCCTGCTGCTTCCTGTGCCATTTTGCTCTTTAAGCTGTCCACTTCTCCCTTCAGAGCTTTATTCTCTGCCTGCAGATGTGTGATCTTCTCAGCCAGATTCTCAGGGGAAGCCTTTATAAGCTGGGCAGCTTCTTTCAGGAGATGCTCCATTTCTGCATAATACTTCATAAGACCGTCTGATGTCAGAGCCTCTATACGGCGTACACCGGCTGCCACACCACTCTCTGAGATAATCTTAAGTGCCATGATCTCAGATGTATTTTTCACATGGGTTCCTCCACAAAATTCAACTGAAAATCCACCCATGTCTACTACACGTACAACGTCACCGTACTTCTCGCCAAACAAAGCCTGAGCACCGGTCTTCCTTGCCTCTTCAATCGGCAGATTCTTTGTAACTACTTCAAGGGCATTCTGGATCTGCTCATTCACAATCTCTTCTACTTTCTTCAACTCTTCCGGAGTCACTGCGGAAAAATGAGTAAAGTCAAAACGAAGTCTGTCTTCATTTACAAAAGATCCCGCCTGCTCAACATGACTTCCAAGTACAGTACGAAGTGCTTTCTGAAGCAGATGCGTCGCACTGTGGTTTCTTTCAGTCAGCGCCCTGTTCTTTGCATTAACCTCCAATGTCACAGTATCACCGATCTTGATCATACCCTTTGTCACATGGCCGATATGTCCGACCTTTGTTCCTGCAAGGTGGATACAATCCTCTACAACAAACTCACCTTCTGCTGTCCGGATCACTCCCTTGTCAGCTTCCTGTCCACCCATCGTTGCATAGAACGGGGTCTGCTCAACAATGATCGTTCCCTTTTCTCCGTCAGACAGAGCATCCACGATCTCATCCTCTGTAGTCAGTGCGGAAACTTTTGAATCAAATGTAAGATGATCGTATCCTACAAATTCTGTTCCGATCTCTGCATCCAGTTCATCATAGACAGATACTTCTTTTCCTGTATAGGAATGAGTTCCGAATGTTCCCTCTGACTTGGCACGCTGTTCTTCCTGAGCCTTTTTGAAGCCTTCTTCATCATAAGTCAGACCTTTTTCCTCCAGGATCTCACTTGTCAGATCAATCGGGAATCCATAGGTATCATAAAGGCGGAATGCATTCTCGCCGGAGAGAACTTTCTCGCCCTTCTTCTCCATCTCAGCTTCCATATCTGCAAGGATCGCAAGTCCCTGATCGATCGTCTTATTGAAGTTCGCCTCTTCCTTTGCAATCACATTAAAGATAAACTCTTTCTTTTCTTCCAGCTCCGGATATCCGTCCTTTGATCCTTCGATCACAGTTGTAGCAAGTTCTACAAGGAACGCTCCCTCGATTCCGAGCAGCTTTCCGTGACGGCATGCACGTCTTAACAGACGACGAAGAACATATCCACGTCCGCTGTTGGATGGAAGGATTCCGTCTGAGATCATAAATGTCACGGAACGGACATGATCTGTAACGACACGCAGAGAGACATCTGTCTCGTGATCTGTTCCGTACTGTTTTCCTGAAAGGCGGCATACATGGTCACGCAGAGCCTTCATTGTATCGATATCGAACATGGAATCTACATCCTGTACGATACATGCCAGACGCTCCAGTCCCATACCTGTATCAATATTCTTCTGGATCAGATCGGTATAATTTCCATGTCCGTCATTATTAAACTGGCTGAATACGTTGTTCCAAATTTCCATATAACGGTCACATTCGCATCCGACTGTACATCCCGGTTTTCCACATCCATACTTTTCTCCACGGTCGTAATAAATCTCTGAACATGGACCACACGGGCCTGAACCATGCTCCCAGAAGTTATCTTCCTTACCGAAACGGAAAATACGCTCTGCAGGGATTCCCATCTTCTTATTCCAGATATCAAATGCTTCATCATCCTCTTCATAGACTGACGGATAAAGTCTGTCCGGGTCAAGTCCTACTACTTCTGTCAGAAATTCCCATGACCACTCGATGGCTTCATTCTTAAAATAATCCCCGAAAGAGAAATTTCCAAGCATCTCAAAAAATGTACCATGGCGTGCTGTCTTTCCTACATTTTCAATATCTCCTGTACGGATACACTTCTGGCAGGTAGTCACTCTTCTTCTCGGAGGGATCTCCTGTCCTGTAAAATATGGTTTCAGCGGAGCCATTCCTGAATTGATCAGGAGAAGACTCTTATCATTATGCGGTACTAAAGAAAAGCTCTTCATCACAAGATGTCCCTTGCTCTCAAAGAACTCCAAAAACATTTTCCTTAATTGGTTTACTCCGTATGGCTGCATACATCATCCTCCTCTTTTGCTCAAAAAGCCTAACTTAAAATATATCATAGCAGTCCACTTTTGTAAAGTGGCTCGACTGAACACCTTCTGTGCATAACTCAACTGAATACCTTCTGTGCATAATGTACGGACTGCATGGCATCTTTTCCATAAAAATCTGCTCCGATCATATCAGCATATTCCTGATTCAGCACAGCTCCTCCTACCATCACCAGGCAATCCGGGGCTTTTGCCCGCAACTGGCGGATTGTCTCTTCCATACTTACAACCGTCGTTGTCATCAGGGCACTCAGGCCAACTAAATGGACATCCTGCTCAAGAACCGTCTCAACTACCTTTTCCGGCGGAACATCTTTTCCGAGATCGATCACATCAAAACTGTAATTTTCCAGCAGGACTTTTACGATATTCTTTCCGATATCGTGGATATCTCCCTTGACTGTCGCAAGGATGACCTTTCCTTTTTTCTCCTGTACTTCCCCGCTCTGATCCATTCTTTCTTTGAGTACTGCAAATGCACTCTTTGCAGACTCTGCACTCATCAGAAGCTGTGGAAGGAATACAGTTCCTTTTTCAAATCCCTCACCTACATTGTTCAGAGCCGGGATCAGTTCTTCATTAATGATATCCAGTGCATCTTTCTGCTCTGCCAGTTCTGCCGTGATCGAACTGGCTTCTTCTTTCAGTCCTCTCTCGATCGCACTCTGCAATGTCATCGTATGCTTTCCGCCTGCTGCCTGTACCGGAGTCGTTCCCGGCTGCTGTGCATACCTTGCAATATATTTCTCACAGTTACTGTCCAGAGCCATCAGGGCATGAAATGCATACCATGCTTTCATCATATCCTCTGAACCCGGATTGATGATTCCCACGCTCAATCCATTCTGCATTGCCATGGTATAGAAAATGGAATTGACGATCGGACGGCTTGGAAGTCCGAATGAAATATTAGATACTCCCAGTACCGTGCAGACTCCAACTTCATCCCTGAGCCTTCTCAGTGTCTCCAGCGTGATCTTTGCACCTTCCGGTTCAGAACTAATGGTCATTGCCAGTGCGTCAATGACGATATCTTTCTTTTCGATCCCATACTTTGCCGCTTCTGCAATGATCTTCTTTGCAACCTGCACTCTTCCCTCGGCATCTGCCGGGATTCCGTTCTCATCCAGTGCAAGTCCGATCACGACTCCTCCGTATTTCTGGATCAGTGGAAATACTTTGTCCATAGACTCCTGCTTTCCGCTGACAGAATTGACCATCGCCTTTCCATTATAAATCCTTAACGCACCCTCCATCGCTTCCACATCAACGGTATCAATCTGAAGCGGAAGACTTGTAACGCTCTGAAGTTCCTGCACCACTTCTTTCATCAGTGCCGGTTCATCAATATCCGGGAGTCCCACATTCACATCCAGAATATGTGCCCCGTTATCCTGCTGGGTAATCCCCTCTCTTAAGATATAATCCAAGTCATGCTCTTTCAGTGCCTGCTTAAACCGCTTCTTTCCGGTCGGATTGATACGCTCACCGATGATCTTTGATCCCGTACCGAGAAAGACACTCTGTCCATAGGACGATACCATGGTAAAGTTCTTTTTTTCTACCGGCTTTATCGGGATCATACGGCAGGCATCTGCCATCGCTTTGATATGATCCGGCGTCGTTCCGCAGCATCCACCGATGACAACAGCTCCCATTTCCACAATTTTCTTCATGACTTCCGCGAACTCTTCCGGTGAAACATCATAATAAGTCTGCCCGTTCTTCTGCTTCGGAAGTCCTGCATTTGGCTTTACAATAACAGGCAGGGAAGAATATTTTGTGATCTGTTCCAGAATTGGAATCATCTGTTCTGGTCCCATTCCGCAGTTGATCCCGAATGCGTCCACCCGCAGTCCTTCCAGCAATGCCACTACTGATGGCACATCCGCACCTGTCAGAAGCTTTCCTCTTTCATCAAAGATCGTGGTCGCAAAAACAGGAAGCGACGTATTTTCTTTTGCTGCAAGAACCGCAGCCTTCAGTTCATACGTATCGCTCATCGTCTCGATATGGATCAGGTCAGCTCCTGCTTTTTCTCCATAGATCATCACTTCTTTATAAGCTTCATAAGCAGTCTCAAAATCCAAATCTCCCATTGGTTTCAAGAGCTTTCCGGTCGGACCGATATCCAGTGCAGTATAGATTCTCCGTCCATTTCCCGCCTGTTCTGCTGCAGCCTTTACATGGCCGACTGCAGCATTGACAATCTCTTCCAGAGAATATGCATCATCATGAAACTTTAATGCGTTTGCACCAAACGTATTCGTCAGTACAATGTCACTTCCAGCTTCAATATATTTTCTGTGGATCTCACGGATTTCTTCCGCGTGCAGCAGATTCCATGTCTCCGGGAGTTCTCCCGGCTGCAGTCCACGCTCCTGTAACAGCGTTCCCATTCCTCCGTCAAAATATAATAACTCTTTTCCCAGCCGTTCTCGTAACATCTGTCTTTATCCTTCCTGCCTTTTCTTTGTATCTGTTCCCGGCTTCGCCTTTCGGCTGCCTTCATATCCTTTTACTTTTGTTGCCTTACCTGCGGTATGCACAGTCCTTTTTTCCACAGGCTTCACAGCCTGAGATCGGGCATCTTTCTTTCTCTGTGCTGATCCCTATGATCGCAGTCACAGACTTCGTCGGACTCATCATATAGCTGTCTGTCATCGTAAGACCAATCTTCTTTGCACAATCCAACATCCTCATGATCGGCTCCTGGAACTCGATCGGGAAGTCCCCATATCCAGGGCTGAACCTTGGCCGAAGATACAATCCACTTTTTTCCAGCTCTGTGCTGATCTTTTTCTGCTGTTCATCACAATACTCTTCCAGCTCTGCAGCAGCACATGCCTGGAGTACAACCGCCCTTGCCATATCGGTAAGAGATACCCGGCGGATCAGCCTGTCCGCCCCGGCTCCCAGTGTCGCCCCAAACAGAACAACCTGTCCGCATCCTTTGAGGTTTCTCAACAGACTTTTACTCTGTATTTCCATTGTCCCGACCCGCAATAAGCCATCCACACTATGATCCAAATCAAAAATGCGGTAGACGAATCTCGGACTTGCTTCCCTGTTCAGATCGTCAAAAGACGCTTCGATCAGTTCATAAGTCCTTTCGTCTGCCGCATTTCGTCCGAACCCCAGATAGCGAATTGCCTCACGTCTCTTTTTGTCCATCTCACTCATCTGGTATTTCACTTTCTTAACACTTAATGATTTCAGAAATATTGCTCATGATCTTGGTTGCGACTTCCGGTTTGTTCATAGAATAAATATGGATATTTTTTACTCCATTTGCCAGAAGATCAATGATCTGATCCGTTGCATAAGCAATTCCCGCCTGCATCATTGCTTCCGGTGAACTTCCGAAACGGTCAAGCAATGCAAGAAATCTTCTTGGAAATACAGTTCCTGAAAGCTCCTGGCTTCTCTTCATCTGAGCCGCACTTGTGATCGGCATAATCCCCGGGAGAACCGGGACTGTGATCCCGGCTTCCCTGATCCTGTAAAGGAAATTATAATGGATATCATTGTCGAAGAACATCTGCGTTGTAAGGAAATCAACACCGCAGTCCACTTTCTGCTTTAAAAAGCGGATATCATCTTCCTTATGCTCATTCTCCACATGACCTTCCGGATAGCACGCTGCACCAATACAGAAATCTCCCTGTTTTCGGATCTCCTCCACCAGCTCATATGCATAATGGAAACGGTCTCCATCCGGGAACTTCATTCCCTCCGGGATGTCTCCACGCAGAGCAAGAATATTCTCGATGCCAAGTTCCTTTAAATTCTGGATCACCTCACGCACTTCTTCTTTTGTGGAAGAAGCACAGGTCAGATGTGCAAGACTGAGTACGTGCAGATCGTCCTTGATGTGGGATGCGATTTTCGCTGTATTCTTACTTGTACCTCCACCTGCTCCGTACGTCACACTGATGTAAGATGGATCCAGCTTTGCGATCTCATCCGTCGCACGCTGCACATTTGCAAACCCCGCATCCGTCTTCGGTGGGAACACCTCAAAAGATATATTTATTCTGTCTTCATTCAATCTGTCAATGATCTTCATCTGGTTGTAAACTCCTTTTATTCTCCTATCAGGCTCTTGTAAAGCTCTTCATACTGTCGTGCAGAATTCTGCCATGAGAAGTCCTGGCTCATTGCACGTTCTACGATCTTATTCCAGTCTCTCTTTTTATCATAGTAAATCCGCTCTGCATAACGGACTGTATTCAACATCTCATGTGCATTATAATTCGTGAAACTGAAACCTGTTCCTGTCTTTTCAAACTCATTATAAGGCTCAACAGTATCTTTCAGTCCTCCTGTCTCTCTGACGATCGGCAGTGTACCATAACGCAGACTCATCAGCTGGCTCAGTCCACATGGTTCAAATAAAGACGGCATCAGAAATGCATCACATCCTGCATAGAACCGGTGGGAAAGATCATCCGAATAGAAAATATTCGCAGAAACCTTTCCTGAATACTTCCATGCAAAGTGGCGGAACATATTCTCATACTTCGGGTCTCCTGTACCAAGCACTGCGATCTGTACCGCATCCTGGCACATCTCATCCATCATATAATCGATCAGGTCAAATCCCTTCTGGTCTGTCAGACGGGATACAATTCCGATCAGCATCACATGGCTGTCCTGATCCAATCCCAGTTCTTCCTGTAATGCCATCTTATTTGCCGGCTTGTTCCGCCTGAAATTGCTAATATTAAAGTTCTTTGCAAGACGGTAGTCTGTATCCGGATTCCAGTCATTATAATCCAGTCCGTTGACAATTCCCCACAGGTCATTGGCTCTGGCATTCATCAGACCGTCCAGTCCCTCACCATAGAAAGAGGTCTTGATCTCTTCTGCATAGCTGCGGCTTACCGTTGTCACTTTATCTGCGTAAACGATACCACCTTTCAGAAGGTTTGCATCCTTATATGCCTCCAGTTTATCCGGTGCAAAATAATAATCCGGCAGCCCTGTAATTTTCTGTACTGCTTTTGTATCCCATACCCCCTGGAACTTCAGATTATGTATCGTCATGACCGTCTTGATGCCTCTGTAGTACTCTCCAAGGTATCTGAAATTGTCCAGATAAACCGGAATCAGACCGGTCTGCCAGTCATGACAGTGGATCAGCTCCGGCCGGAACCCGATCACCGGAAGGATACTCAGTACTGCCTTTGAGAAGAATGCAAACTTCTCGATATTCCACTTCGGATCGCCATCATACGGTGCAAATCCCGAAAAATAATGCTCATTATCAATAAAGTAAAACGTCACACCATCGTGTACCAGTCTGAAAATCCCCACATACTGGCTCTGTCCGGCAATATCCATGTAAAAGTTTGTAATATACTCCAGCTTTTCTTTCCATTCCTGCTTCATGCACATATATTTTGGAATGACAACCCGTACATCATACTTCTCCTTATCAAAATCCTTCGGGAGCGATCCCACAACATCTGCAAGGCCTCCGGTCTTAATAAAAGGAACACATTCTGAAGAAGCAAATAAAATATTTTTCATATTACTATCCTCCGTTTTTCGCTTACGCCGCATTTTCCGACGATGAATTACAAATATTATACCGCATTTTTTCTGTAATGCAAAGTATTTTCCAGTATTTATCCCCTATTTTCCATGCTTATATTCCAGTTGGATCGTATCCGCGATCAATGCGATAAATTCCGAATTTGTAGGTTTTCCTTTTCCTGTACTGACTGTATAACCGAACAGTTCATCCAGTGTATCTAATTTTCCACGGCTCCATGCCACCTCGATAGCATGCCGGATTGCCCGTTCGACCCGGCTTGATGTCGTCTGATATTTTTTAGCAACGGTAGGATAGAGAATCTTCGTGATCGCATTCAGGACATCCATGTCTTCCACTGCCATCATGATCGCATCCCGCAGATAATGATATCCTTTGATATGTGCCGGAATCCCGATCTCATGCAGCATATTGGTCACTCTGTTCTCCAGATTTTCTCCTCCCGGAGTCTGCCCGGTCACCAGTTCTTCCGGTCTGCGTTCTGTTCCGTGAGTCATTTTTCTTACGAATTTGATCCGTTCCAACAACATTCTGTTATTAAACGGTTTCATAATATAGTAATTTGCACCTTTATTAAAAGCATCTTCTGTAATCTTTTCCTGTCCCACCGCTGTAATAACAATAAAATATGGACGTTTACTGACACTTTTATCCTGATTGATCTGATCCATGACAGTCAGTCCGTCCATTTTCGGCATAATCAGGTCGAGAAGAACCACATCAGGATTTTTTTCTTTAATGATCCGACACATCTCCTCACCATTTTTCGCCTTTCCGACCAGATCCAGTTCCTGATCCGTCCCGATCACCTTTTCCAGCAGATCTAAGATTTTCTGATTATCGTCAGCGATGGCAACACTCAAATGATTCATTCTCTTCTCCCCTTCAGGTCATGAGAACTTCTTTTGAAAACGCCACTCGCTTATTATATTCCCCTGCACCTTGCAGAATCAAGCAGATTTTGTAGCAGTAATTCGACAGCGTTCTCGACGATTCTCGTCATTTCAACTGTTCCAGCATTGTTTCCGCAAAAATGCCGTAACCTTTTGTCGAATCCATGACAAATACGTGCGTCACCGCCCCGATCAGTTTTCCGTTCTGAAGGATCGGACTGCCGCTCATCCCCTGAATGATTCCTCCGGTTTTTTCAAGCAGTTCTTCATCCGTCACCCGGATCATCATTCCTTTATTGATCTCTGCAGTTTCCTGATCCACCTTCATCACTTCAATGTCAAATTCCCTGACTTCATCTTCCAGAAAACACCTCATCTTTGCCGGTCCTGTCACGATTTCCTCTTTTGCCGCAGTTTCAACCAGTTCTTTTTTTCCAAAAAGCTCCTCGGTTTTATCCAGTCTGCCATAAATCCCTGCATCGGTATTTTTTTCGATCGTTCCAAGCAGATTATAGCGGTTATAGACGATCATTCCTTCCATTGTTCCCGGATTTCCACTGCTTCCTTTTACCACATTCTGAATCGTTGTCCTGTAAAGCTTTCCTCCGGAAATTTCCATCAGTCCATTTGTATCTGTATCATGAATCCCATGTCCCAAAGCTCCGAACTCATTCTGTTCTGTCAGAAATGTAACCGTTCCAAGACCCTGTACATTATCCCTCACCCAGATTCCCAGCTTATATTCACCGGCCGCGGTCTCCACTGCCTGCAGAACGATCTTTTCCAGTTTTCCCCCTCTCCTTACTGTCAGTTCCACCTTCTCACCGGAAAGCTTTTCCAGTTCTTTCAGCAGTTCTTTTTTTCCACAGATTTCTTTCTGATTGACTGCTTTGATATAGTCTCCGCTTTTCACCATTCCCTGTGCCGGTTCGTACATTTTCCCATCGATTCCTTTTATCTGCTGCGTATCAAGAATCAGTACTCCGTCCGTTTCCATATAAATTCCTGCCGGCATACCTCCCACAGATACTTTTTTCGTCTGCACTGCTTTCGTCTGTGCCTGGGTTTCCCTGCTTTCCGGGAAATATTCTGCCGCCGCACTTCCGACGGAAAAGCCCAGTCCCACAGCCAGAAGAAAACTGCACACCACAGTCATCCATCTGGAAAGTTTCTTTTTTATCGTCCGGTTTTTTAATTTTTTATCCCACATAAGATCACACCTCTTTCGCCAACAAAAAACGGATACATCTTCTGTATCCGCTTTTAGTATGTGATCCTGTCGTGCTTTTCACACTGGGATTATCTTTCACACTTTGCCAATTCTTTCAATTCTTTTGCACTTTCCATGACACGTTCCGTCACATTTGCTCCACCGAGAAGTCTTGCCAGTTCTTCCACGGATGCAGCTTCATCCAGCATCTCAACATCTGTCCGCACCGATGTTCCTTCTGCTTTTTTTCTGATCAGGAAATGGTGATCTGCAGTAGCTGCGATCTGCGGCAGGTGAGTAATACAGATGACCTGTCTGCTCTTTCCGATCAGTCGGAGACGATCTCCCACTTTTCCTGCCGTAATGCCGGATATTCC
>OGKE01001870.1_pt1 | contig 11794 bp, 10 predicted proteins | sample 1572341 | NCBI WGS metagenome assembly OGKE01 (sample SAMEA2582091, study PRJEB24529) | metagenome | biome: Human gut stool | place: China | collected 2011
TTGAGGTTCTGGCCTATTTCAGAAATGCAGAAGAAGTTATTACCGATACCTTCCACGGCAGCATCTTCTCGGCGATCACACATCGGCCGTTTACAACATTGATTCGCAAGAGTGTAGGTAACAGCTATGGTAATGAAGAAAAGTTGAGCGATTTGCTAAAGCGACTGGGACTGGCCAATCGGATGACAACGAAAATTGAAGATACAGAAAACATCAATGAAAAGGCGATTGATTACGCGAAAGTTGATGAGCAGTTGAAAGCACATAGAGAAGTGGCGAAGGAGTATCTGAGAAAAAATTTAGAGGAATAAAATGGAGAACATATCGAGGATAAAAGAGAAATGTGTGGGATGTAAAAGCTGTGAGCAAAGCTGCCCAAAACACTGTATCTCTATGGTAGAAAACAAAGAGGGATTTTGGTATCCGTCTGTTGATGAAAAAAGCTGCATCGAGTGCAAGGTGTGCTTGAAAAAGTGTCCAGTAGAAAATACGGAATTTCATCGGAATGAGCCACATAAAGTTTGGGCGTGGCGCAATAAAAATGATGTGGATATTATGCGCTCTGCGTCTGGCGGTGCGGCGGATAGTGCAGCGAAAACTATATTGCAAATGGGCGGTGTGGTTTATGGTGCTGCCTATGACGAGCAGCTGGCAGTAAGCCACATTGAAGTGACAGATGAAGCAGAAAGAGAGAAACTACAGTCCTCTAAGTATGTTCAGTCTGACCCGAAAGATAGCTACACAAAGGTCAAACAGCGTTTGTCAGAGGGAAAAACGGTACTTTTTACAGGAACTCCCTGCCAGATTGCAGGTCTGTATGCTTTTTTGGGTGGCAATCCAGAAAATCTATATACAGTTGACCTGATTTGCCACGGTGTGCCTTCGCCGAAGTTCTTCAAAAAGTATCTGGAATACCAGAACAAGCAGACGGCTGGCAGAGTAATCTATTTCAACTTCCGTTCCAAAGACAAGAGAGGTTGGGGAACACAATACCTGCTAAAGACAAAGACAAAGACAAAGACAAAGACACTCTCCCTTGATCGCTATGGAAAACATTTTATGGATAGCGACTGCTATAGAGAGAGCTGTTATAAGTGTGCTTATGCTAATACGAGCCGTGTAGGAGATTTGACAGTGGGTGATTTCTGGGGAATTGCAAAGAGCCATCCGAGCTTCAATTCTCCAAAGGGCGTGTCCAGTGTATTTGTAAATACCGAAAAAGGCCAAAAGCTCTTTGAAATGATGCGAGTTCTTGCAGAAGTAGAAGAAGCAACGTTGGAAGAGGGCATGGTGAAGCAGCATAATCTGGTGCAGCCGAGCAACAGGCCTGTGACTAGAGATACTTTCTATAAGAGCATCGATGAACCAGGCTTTATAGAGAATATAAAGGTTGGCTTTCAGCCAAAAGCACGGTTGAAATCTGTGCTGCCGAATAAACTGATTCAAAAAATAAAATCTCTTTGAGATTTTGTGGAGGAAGAATACATGGGAGAGCCTATAAGAGTTTTGCATATCTTGCAGCGAATGGAAGCTGGCGGTACGCAGGCTTTGTTGATGAATATATACCGGAAAATTGACAGAACGAAAGTACAGTTTGATTTTTTGGTCGTTTATAAGGAAAAACAGTTTTACGATGATGAAATTGAAAAAATGGGTGGACATGTTTACAAACTGTCTTTCCGGGAGGATTTGAACCTTCCTAAATTTCAAAAAGATTTGGCAGTTTTTTTTGCTCAGCATCACGAATATAAAATTGTTCATTGTCACGCCTACACGATTGGATATTTCTGCCTGAAAGCTGCAAAGAAAGCAGGTATCCCCGTCAGAATTGCTCATTCACATAATAATGAGACAGTACACGATATAAAATATTTACCGAAGCTGTTCATGCAGCGAATGTTTACCAAAAACGCAACAGATCTTTTCGCCTGCTCTGAAGAAGCTGGAAAATATCTGTTCAAAGACAAGCCGTTTCAAGTGCTGAAAAATGCGATTGATTCGCAGAACTTTATTGCGAATGCGGATACCAGAAATGAAATCAGGAAAGAACTGGGGTTAAAGGATAAATTTGTTGTCGGCCATGTTGGACGGCTGCACCCTCAGAAAAATCATGATTTCCTGATTGATGTTTTTGCAGAAATCAAGAGAAAAAAAACTGACGCTGAATTAATCCTCGTTGGCACCGGACCATTAGAGGAAAAAGTGAAAAGCAAAGTGGCAGAAAAAGGACTTTCAGATTGTGTGCATTTTCTTGGAAATAGAAAGGATATGAACAGAATCTATCAGGCAATGGATGTGTTTGTTTTTCCATCTTTGTTTGAAGGTCTGGGTATTGTTGCAATCGAAGCGCAGGCAGCGGGGGTTCCTATTGTCTGCTCTGAAGGATTGCCGCCGGAAACGGATATTACACCAATCTACCGGAAGCTGCTGTTGAGTGATGGAGCAGAAAAGTGGGCGAATGCAGCACTTGAAATGGCACAGAATCTGAAAGCGCATACCAATATGCAGCAGTATGTGATTGATGCAGGATTCGATATGGACGCAACTGCAAAATATATGGAAAGTTATTATTTACGAAAATATAATTAAGCGAATGATGCTTAATTATATTATAGAGGTGTAAAATGTTTATTTCAGTGATAGTTCCAGTATATAATGTTGAAGAATATCTGGACAAATGTTTAGAAAGTTTGTTGAACCAGCATTATTCAGATATGGAGATTGTTGTTGTTGACGATAAGTCAACAGATGACTCTTTGAATATTGCAAAAAAATATGAAAAATATACAAATGTAAAAGTAATCGCTAAGGAAAGAAATTCAGGTTTATCTGATACTAGAAATGTTGGAATAAAAGAATCATGTGGGCAATATATTATGTTTTTAGACTCGGATGATTATGTAGAAAATGGATGCATTGCTAAAATACAAGGTATAATTGAAAAGGAAAATACACCTGATATTATATATTTTGGGTATTGTGAAGAATACGAAAGTACCGATAAACAATTAATAAAATATGGGTATGTGTCGGCTAAAAATTGTTCTTTTACAGGTGAGAAGTTTGCACTAGAGGAACTAAAGCAAAGGAATTTGTATGCGGCGGCTTGCTTCGGTGTGTACAAAAGAGCATTTATTGTAGAAAATCAATTATACTTTGAGCCAGGAATTCTACATGAAGACGAGCTTTGGACGCCACAAGTTATATTGAGAGCAAACAAAGTATATACATCAGATTATGTGTTTTACCATTATTTAAGAAGAAATGGATCTATTACAAGATCGAGAAACAAAACAAAACATGGGCAAGATATGCTCTGTATTTGTAAGAAATTAGATATATTAGCAAATGAAATTAAGAATCCAGAATTAAAAAAATACATGGATAATCACATTGCGATGCTTTATATGAAAGGTATGACAGAAGGAAGATTGTATCAAACGAATATGGAGATTGATCGGTTTTATCCATTGCGTAAGGTTTGCTTTAAAAAAGACAGAACAAAAGCCATTCTGTTTGCATTTAGTTTAAGATTGTACTATAGGATTAATATAATGAAGATGCAAGGATAAGAGAATGAAGATTAAATATAAAATCAATGTATATAACTTGTTGACATATTTGTTGGTATTTGCAATTATTAAACCATATTTTTTGCCTGCAGAACTAAGGCAGGCAAGTAAAATTATTATTCTCATAAGCGTTTTTTTGTTTACAATTTCAAGAGAAAAAAAAGAAAGAATTGTAAATTTGTCGTGGTTATTTTCTGGCTGTGTTTTGCTTTCAGCGGTTATGGCATATCTTAAAGGTGGATATCAGGATAAAGACTTTTTGGATGCACTTCTCTATGCCGTTACGTTTTATGATATTTATTCGTTTATTGGACTTTGCAAGCAAAAGGGTCAATTTAACGAGACAATAAAATGCTTATATAATATCATTAGGCTATATTGTATATTGACAATTGTTTCAATATTATTGGTCGGTACAGTGAATAACAGCAATCAGTCTGCATATATCTTTGGAAATAAATTCACATCTTCATATTTATTTATATTTCTTATTGCTTTATATGGCGCAACACATGAGATGATTTTATGGAAAAATAAAATTTGCTATATTGCATTGTTTATAAGTTCAATTGCACTTACCTTATACATAGGTTGTGCTACGGCTACGGTAACTTTGGCAGTGCTGTTTATAGCAACAATAGTTCCATTTCGAAAAATCAGAATGTTGCTGTTAAATGAAAGATTTGCGGTAACAGCACTAATTATGTCTGCACTGGTTGCTTTGGTGATGGAACAAATTCTTAAAAATGAATTTGTAAATAATATCGTATTTGGATACTTCAACAGATCTTACACCGTGACTGGGCGTTTGGAAATATATAATGATTATTTGCTGAATATCATTAGAAGTAGATTCTGGTTTGGATATGGGTATGGCAATTCGATGATGAAGAATATGACTGGATTATATGCAAATGCACAGAACGGATTACTTGAAATCATGGTGAATATGGGATTTTTGAGTGTAGTTTCATTAATTGTTACTGTCTTCTGGAGCTTTAAAAATACTCTCAAGACAGATAAGTCTTTTTATATTTCAATTATTGTGTATGGAATGATTATTGCATCAATTTTTGAAGTGGCCTTGAACTGGTTTTTTTTCTTAGGTTTATGTCTAATTCGATGGAATTGCGATGCCGATGGTTCAATACGGTCGAGTGATTAAGGAGAAATTAAATATGAAGGTATATATTTTATCAATGCAACAGGTTAACAATTACGGATCCGTCTTACAAGCATATTCATTAAAAAAAATGATAGAAAGTCTAGGTAATGAGGTGAGGTTTCTTGCGATAGAAAAAGGAACGGATGATGCTCTAAGTATACAATGTGAAAAAAAGGATATTGACAAAAAAAATGATAGCTGGTTAAAAACACAATGGAATCGCGTTAAGGGCAAAATACTTGGAAGAAATTTGCGGAGAGTTTTTTATGAATTTAGAAATAGCACAGGTCTTAATAGTGTGAACGGCGACGAGCATTTCGATACATGTGTAATAGGAAGTGATGAGGTTTTCAACTGCTTACAAAAATCCAAATGGGGTTTTTCTTCGCAGCTATTTGGGAAAGTTGAAGCTGCTGAAAGGGTAATCACATATGCAGCAAGTTGCGGATCGACAAAAGTGGATAATTTGTCGGACGAATTGAGAGAAGCTATTAAAAGTGCGATGTCGAATTTGTCAGTTGTATCCGTGCGGGATAAAAACACTGCAGACTTTGTAGAGAAAATTTCCGAAAAAAAGCCTGTATATAATTTAGATCCGGTGGCTGTAGGAAACTTTGATGATGAAATCAGGAATGTTACAGTGAATTCTAAACTTCCTAAAAAATATTGCATCGTTTATTCTTATGCCGAGAGATTTAGTGACCCAGAGGAAATTAAGGCAATTTCTGAATACTGCAAGAAGTACAATTTGAAGATAGTGGCTCCGTTTGGAAGGCAGAAATGGATACCGTCGTATGAAACACTAACTCCGTTTGAGTTGTTGAAAGCTTTTCAGAATGCAGAATGTATTGTAACGGACACATTTCACGGAACACTGTTTGGTGCAAAATTTGGAAAGAGAATGGCGGTATTGATTCGAGAGAGTAACCAGAATAAATTAGAGGATTTAACGCAACGCCTTCAAATACAGAGTCATGTTATTACCGATATCTCTCAATTGGATACAGTGCTGAAAAAAGAGCTGGATAAGAAAAAAATCGGTGAGATACTGGGTTTGGAAAGAGAAAAATCATTGAAGTATTTGAAAGAAAACTTATAAATGGGTGACGAAGATGGAAAAAATAAATAAGATTTATAGAAGAATTCTTCGTATGCATATGGATAAAGAGTATCAAAGAAAAATAAAAAACAAGGATTGCTCGATTATTTCAATGAACTGCGTGGGTGGGGTGGTGAGTCATGAATTGGGATTACGATTCAACTCACCAACTGTAAATCTTTGGTTTACTCCAAAGGAATTCATTAAATTTTTGAGTCAATTGGAGCATTATTTATATGATTGCAAAATCGAAATGGATGAGAAAAACAGTGAAAAATACGGTTATCCGGTTGGAAAGTTAGAAGATATCCATGTCTATTTTACACATTATGAAACGTTTGAACTGGCAAAACAGAAATGGATCGAACGTTTGAAACGGCTGAATATGGACAATCTTTATATTATTATGGTGCAAAAAGATGGATGTACGGAACAGGATATTTGTTCATTCGATAGTTTGAAATTTAAACATAAAGTCATTTTTACGGTAAAAGAATATCCACAGTATCGTTCGGCGTATTATATTCCGAAAAGCGAAGTAGATATACAAAATGTAAAAAATCTTTGTGATTATCAAAGTAGATTTACTGGAAAACGTTGGCTTGATGAATTTGATTGGATTTCATTTTTGAATGAAAGATGACTATAAAAATAATCAAGGAGCAAGCGGTAGAGAATGAGAAATAGCAGAAACAGTTATTTGATAAAAAACACTATTATATTTACTTTGGGAAATCTTGGATCAAAATTTATTTCATTTTTTTTGATTCCGTTATATACAAATGCACTTACAACTGCTGAATATGGCGTCGTTGATTTGGTTGCGACAGTTGGAACAGTTGCGGTTCCACTTCTTACTTTAAATATCTGTGAGTCTGTTATGAGGTTCGCATTGGATAAGGATGCCAATACTAGAAAAATTACCCAAATAGGGACGAGAATACTGTTAATCGGAATGATGGTTGGGTTATTGATTTTTCCGATATGTCGTTCTTTTGACAAGATTTCTGAATATGCCGTGTTTGTTTATTTCTATGTTGTTTCTTTGGCAGCAAGTCAGCTTTATTTATCCGATTTGCGCGGGAAAGAACTGTTGATTTATTACTCGATAGGAAATGTTCTACATACTTTTTTTATTGCGGTGTTAAATATTCTGTTCCTCTTGGTCTTTAAAGAAGGTGTTGATGGGTATTTAAAAGCTTACATTATAGCAAATACACTCACTGCCATATATGCAATTATTGTAGGAAAAGGATATAAATCATTCTCATTTTCAAGGATTGATAGAGATCTACTGATCAAGATGGCGAAATATTCCGTGGTATTAATTCCGAATTCATTTATGTGGTGGATTATGAATTCCTCGGATCGCATTATGGTGTCTAGCATGATAAGTGTGGCAGCCAATGGAATTTACGCCGTTTCATATAAGTTCCCTACGCTAGTTTCTACATTGACAACAATATTCAATCAAGCGTGGAGTTATTCTGCAATTCGTGAAGAAGGAACAGAAGATGAAAGCGAATATAATAATAAAATATTTAGAGTTCTAATTGGAATTGTTATGTTGATTGGAATAGGTTTGTTAACATTTATGAAACCGTTTTTAAGTGTGTATGTGGAAAAAGAGTATTATTCTGCATGGAAATATACGCCGTTTTTGACAGTCGGATGCGTATATTTGACAATGGCTAGTTTTATGGCTACAAGCTATACGGTTCACAAAGATAGTTTTGGCTATCTTTTTTCTGGTACTTTTGGAGCAATATTTAATATTGCAATGAATTTTATATTAATTCCACAAGTAGGCGTTTATGGTGCTGCAATTGCTACGTGTATTAGTTATATACTTGTATTTGTCTTTCGACTTTTTCATACAAGAAAATATATTCAATATAATATAAATAATAAAGAATTTATAGTGGGAAGTACGGCTTTAGCGTTGTCTGCGGGCTTGATGTTCATTGATAATAGGTTTGGCTTTTTACTACAATGCGTCATTCTAGCCGTTACTATATATTTGTTTTCAGATATCTGGCTCCCTATAGTGAGAAAAATACTAAAATTAAAAGGAAGACGATGATATGACTACAGTATGTGAAAAAGGTAAGTGCACAGGGTGTATGGAGTGTATTGATGTTTGCCCTAAAAAAGCTATAAAAGTAATTGATTCGTGGATGGAATATAATGCAGTAATTGATTCTAAGAAATGTATTCAATGTAATGCATGCCATAGTGCATGCCAAAACAACGTTGAACAAGTACTAACTAAACCGATTTATTGGAAACAGGGATGGGCGCAAGATGATTACGTTCGTATGCGCTCTTCATCTGGAGGAGTTGCAACAGCAGTAGGACGAGCTTTCATAAAAAATGGAGGGATTGTTTGTAGCTGCACATTTAGTTTTGGGAAGTTTGAGTTTGATTTTGCTGAGACAGAAGATGAAGTATATAAATTTACAGGTTCAAAATATGTGAAAAGTAATCCTGAGGGAGTATATAAGAAAATTTTAGAAAAACTCAAATTGGGAAGAAAGGTGCTTTTTATTGGGTTGCCATGTCAGGTTTCAGCGGTTAGGCATTATACAAAGAATCATCAAAATTTGTATACCGCTGATTTAATTTGTCATGGAACACCTTCACCACAAATTTTGGACAGCTTTTTGTTTGATTATGGGATTCGATTAACAGAAGTTCAAAGCATTAGATTTCGGGAGAAAAATAATTTTAAATTGGAACAGAATGGAAAGCGTTTTGCAGTTCCGATAACAACTGATAATTATTTGATGACATTTTTGAACTCGACAACATACACGGAGAATTGTTATCAATGTCAATATGCCAAGATTGAAAGGCCCGGTGATATTACCCTGGGGGATTCATGGGGCAGTGAACTTGAAAAAAGCACCCAAGATAAGGGCATTTCTTTAGTGCTTTGCCAAAATGAAAAGGGAAAAGAACTTATAGATCAAGCAGATTTAACTCTTGTAGATGTTGATTTGAAAAAAGCTATAGAAAGCAATCATCAATTATATCAGCCCTCTCAGAAGCCTAAGCAACGGGAAGTGTTTTTTAAGGAATTGAAAAAGGGGTATGGATTTAAGAAAGCAGTAAAAAGATGTTACCCTAAGAAGTACTTGAAAAATATCGTAAAGACCGTGTTATATAATATGAAATTTATAGGGGGGCAGAACCGCTGAAGATATTTATCCGCAGGTGTTGGAAAATGTCCGTGTGACCGATAAGAAGGCTGCACAGAATGATCCTGTTGTTCAGGAAGCTGTGTCTAAGGTTGCTGAAGCACTGGGCGATACTGGTCGTATTCTGGTGCATGAGTCCGGCACTGAGCCTGTGGTGCGTGTCATGATGGAAGCACCAGATCATGATACTTGCCAGAAGTATGTTGACGAAGTGGTCAATGTGATTTGCGAAAAGGGATATAAGGCGGCGTAAAGTCAATGACGACTCTGGCAATTAACCGGAGTCGTTTTGCATAAGAGGAAAAGTGTAATAGACGAGAGAAGTAAATATCGGGAGGGATAAACCTATGTGTGGAATCGTTGGTTTTACAGGAAACCGACAGGCAGCACCGATCCTGCTGGATGGTCTGTCGAAACTGGAATATAGAGGATATGATTCGGCCGGACTGGCTGTCCGTGATGGAGAGAATCTGGCACAAGTCGTGAAAGCAAAGGGGCGTCTGTCCAATCTGATCGCAAAGACAGATGGTGGTAAGGCATTGAAAGGAACATGTGGTATCGGACATACCCGCTGGGCTACCCACGGTGAGCCGAGCCAGACAAATGCACATCCGCATGTATCTGGTAATTGCACCAGAACTGGTTCCGGCCCGGTCGAATCCGAGGTCGTTGGTGTACATAACGGTATTATTGAGAACTATACCGAACTGAAGGAAAAGCTGCTGAAGCACGGTTACACTTTCTACAGCCAGACCGATACGGAAGTAGTTGTTAAACTGGTTGATTACTATTATAAAAAGTATAACCTCGGTCCCATTGATGCCATTGCCAAGACAATGGTGCGTGTTCGTGGCTCCTATGCCCTTGAGCTGATGTTCCGGGATTATCCGGGCGAGATCTGGGTAGCGCGTAAGGACAGCCCGATGATCATCGGTATTGCGGATGGTGAAACTTATGTGGCTTCGGATGTTCCGGCAATCCTGAAATACACTCGCAATGTGTATTATATTGGAAACCTTGAGTTTGCAAAACTTGTTCCGGGTGAGGCTCATTTCTATGATCTGAATGGTGATGAAATCGAAAAGCAGACCACCGAGATCAAGTGGGATGCAGAAGCGGCTGAAAAGGGCGGCTTTGAGCATTTCATGATGAAAGAGATCCATGAGCAGCCGAAAGCTGTCCAGGATACTCTTAATTCCGTAATCAATAACGGAGTTATCAATCTGTCCAGCGTGGAGATTACCAAAGATGAGATTAAGAATTTCGAGCAGATTTATATTGTTGCTTGTGGTTCTGCGTGGCATGTGGGCATGGCTGCTCAGTATGTGCTGGAAGATATGGCAGACATCCCGGTGCGTGTGGAACTTGCATCTGAGTTTCGCTACCGTAAGATGCCGCTCAATCAGAAAGCACTGGTGATCGTTGTTAGCCAGTCTGGTGAGACAGCGGATACACTGGCAGCATTGCGTCTTGCAAAAGAAAAGGGCATCACCACAATGGCAATCGTTAATGTGGTGGGCAGCAGCATCGCGCGTGAAGCTGATAAAGTGTTCTACACACTTGCTGGACCGGAAATCTCTGTTGCTACGACAAAGGCATACAGTGCACAGCTTGCCGCTATGTACTGCCTGGCAGTGCAGTTTGCGAAGGTCAGAAGCAAAATCACGGATGAGCAGTACAGCTATTATATTTCTGAACTGCAGACTATCCCAGAGAAGATACAGAAGATTCTGGAAGACAAAGAGCGTATCCAGTGGTTCGCGGCAAAGTACGCCAACGCTCATGATGTGTTTTTTGTTGGTCGTGGTATCGACCATGCAGTCAGCCTGGAAGGCAGCTTGAAGCTGAAAGAAATCAGCTATATCCACTCCGAGGCATACGCAGCAGGTGAGTTGAAGCACGGCACCATCAGCCTGATTGAGCAGGGAACACTGGTCATCGGTGTGCTAACTCAGAGTGAACTGTATGAGAAGACTGTAAGCAATATGCTGGAGTGCAAGAGCCGTGGGGCTTATCTGATGGGACTGACTACTTATGGCAAGTACGAGATTGAAGATCAGGCGAACTTCACAGTCTATGTCCCGAATGTAGACGAGCATTTCATTGGCAGTCTTGCCGTGATTCCGCTGCAGTTGCTGGGATACTATGTATCTGTGGCAAAGGGCCTCGATGTGGATAAGCCGAGAAACCTTGCAAAGAGTGTGACGGTGGAGTGATTGGATATGGAAAGAGAAATACCGGTACTATATAAAAGAAAGGAAGAATGCTGTGGTTGCACGGCCTGTTATGCCATCTGCCCGAAATAAGCTATTTCTATGGTAGAGGATGAAGAAGGCTTTGAGTATCCTCAGATTGATGAAAGCAAGTGTGTGCGGTGCTATCAATGCATTAAGGTATGTCAGATAAAAGCAGCACGAGCATAGGAGAGAAAATGAAAACAACATTACTTATCATGGCCGCCGGAATCGGCAGCCGATTTGGAACAGGAATAAAACAGTTGGAGCCGGTCGATGATACAAACCATATCATCATGGACTACTCAATCCATGATGCGATTGAGGCTGGCTTTAACCATGTGGTATTTATTATCCGTAAGGATATCGAGATGGAGTTCAAAGAGGTCATTGGTGACCGCATTGCTTCTATCTGCTCCGCTCACAATGTAACTGTGGACTATGCTTTCCAGGATATCAACGATATTCCGGGAGAACTTCCGGCAGGCCGTACAAAGCCGTGGGGAACTGGTCAGGCTGTGCTT
>OGKE01001884.1_pt1 | contig 11648 bp, 10 predicted proteins | sample 1572341 | NCBI WGS metagenome assembly OGKE01 (sample SAMEA2582091, study PRJEB24529) | metagenome | biome: Human gut stool | place: China | collected 2011
CGAGGGTAGAAATATTTTTCCTGAGTAGTCAAGAAACAAGCTAAATAGACCGCAAGGAATGTTGTAGGATACTGTGTATTCACTCTTTGGACAATTGGAACAATGCTTCCGATGTGGATTATGAGAGATACTTTCTTTGCAAACTATAGAGAAAACGGTGGAACAGATGCATACATAGACGCTGTTATGGCACTTACTCCAGATTACATGGTATTGGTAATTATCGTACTTGCTATTGTAGGTGGTTTTTTGGGAACTATGCTTGGAAAGATTGTATTAAAGAAACATTTTGAAAAAGCAGGAATTGCCTAAAAAGAGTAATGCCACATGTTTGAAAAAATGTGTGGCATTTTTGTATAAGCGCTTAGGAACTTGATGCGTTTGCTGTTAAAGTGGCAGGTGATATTATTCATTTCGTAGAAAATATAGAAGGAAAGGAAAGTTAAAACATGGAGAAGCAGGCATTATATATTGACCCAAGAACAAAATTGTTTTTATTGCTCGTGATGAATATTGTCATGCTGGATACAAGTTCAGGTGTTCTTTTACCATATCTGAGATTCATCATTGGCTTTTTGCCCTTTGTCTTGCTTTTAACATCAAAAAGATTTAAGCCTGCATGGGTCTACCTGGTGATATACCTAATCAGTCACATCATTGTCTTGTATGTATTAGATTATACCAGTGGATTTATGATGATGCTGTTGGGATTTCTATCATCGATGGGTACAAAATTTTTGCCTGGTGGAATGCTTGGAGTGTATTTTTTCTGTAGCACAAGGGTAAACGAATTTATTGCATCTATGGAAAGAATGCATGTATCGCAAAAGGTCATTATTCCTGTTTCTGTTATGTTTCGCTTTTTTACGACAGTAAAGGAGGAGGCAGAAGGGATCAGCGATGCTATGAGAATGAGAAAATTAGGATTTTCATATTTCTTTTTTAAACCGGTGGAGATACTGGAATATAGGTTGGTTCCATTAATGATATCAGTGGTAAATATTGGTGAGGACTTATCTGCGTCAGCCTTAACTAGATGTCTTGGATACAAGAAAAGTAGAACAAATATATCACGTTGCGGATTTGGATGGGTTGACTATGCGTTGTTCGTATTGGGTATTGGCTTTATCTTGTTGTACTTTCTGGAACTTGGAGGTGTGATTTAATGAGTAATAAAGTAATAGATATAAATAATGTTTGCTTTCATTACCAAGAGCAAAAAAATGCTTCATTAACTCATGTTAATTTACAGATTAATGAGGGAGAGGTTGTGGTTTTGTGTGGCGAGTCAGGCTGTGGCAAGTCTACGATTATTCGTCTCATTAATGGACTGATTCCTTATTACTACAAGGGACGTATGGATGGTCAGGTAAAGGTTTTGGGACACTTAACGCAGGAAGGTAACATTTATAATATGGGAAGTAAAGTAAGTAGCGTTTTCCAAAATCCAAGAAGCCAGTTTTTCTGTGTGGATGTCAAAAGTGAATTGGCATTCGGTGCTGAAAATCTAAATTATGATAAAGATGAGATTATAAAGCGAATTGAGGACGCAAGTCATGAATTAAAGTTTGAATATTTACTTGACAGAACTATGTTCCAGCTTTCGGGTGGTGAAAAACAGAAAATTGCTTGTGCCAGTGTGTCTATAACAGATAATCCGATAGTTGTTTTGGATGAACCTTCATCAAATCTCGATATGCATGCTGTAACTGAACTGAAAGCGATGATTCGATACTGGAAACAGAAAGGCAAGACAGTTGTAATTGCTGAACATAGGTTCCGATACCTTAAGGGGATTGCTGACCGTTTTATCTATATGAAAAAGGGAAAGATAGTTCGTGAATTCAGCAGTGTAGAAATGCAAAAACTGCCTGCCGAGGAACTTATGAGCATGGGACTTAGGAACCTCTCATACGATAATCTGGAAATTCAAAATTACAATGAGGCTAAAACGTTTATGAGAATACATGACTTTATTTTTCGATATAAAGGCTCAAAGAAATTGAGTTTATTCATTGATGAGATGGACATCCCAAAGGCTTCTGTTATAGCAATTATTGGCAGAAACGGTGCAGGAAAGTCCACATTTGTCAGATCCCTTTGCGGTTTAGAGAAGAAAGCAAAGGGATTGCTGGAAGATGGCAATGTCATGCTCAAAGCAAAAAAGAGGCTTAATAATTCTTTTCTTGTCATGCAAGACGTGAATCGTCAGCTTTTTACGGAAAGTGTTGAAGAGGAGATAATTCTTAGCATGGATGAGAAAAATGATAATTTGTTAGAGGGAATACTAAAAGAATTTGATTTGTATGATTACAGAAAGCAGCATCCTATGTCACTTTCCGGAGGGCAAAAGCAGCGAGTGGCAGTAGCCAGTGCAGTAGCAAGCATGAGAGAATATATCGTTTTTGACGAACCGACCAGTGGATTGGATTATTTCCATATGATGCAGGTGGCAGAGTGCATAAAAAAAATGCACGAAAAGGGCAGGACCATTTTTTTGATAACTCATGATTTGGAACTTATTTATTCATGTTGTAATTATATTATTCATATAGAAAATGGGATGATCAAGGAATTGTATCAGGTGAGTAAGGAAAACGAGCCGAAGTTGAGAAACTTTTTTGAGGTTTAATAAGGATTTTTTGACATAGTGAGAAATACTCTTGACTACTATTTATGGATGAAATAAGACGTTTCTTCCTAAAAACAGTATGTTTATGGTATACTAGCTAATAGTAGTGCAGTTTCAACCGATATTACATATTATGATGAGAAATTAATGCAAAGGAGTTACAATCAAATGGATAACAATGAAGTAGTAACAGAAGAAGTGGCAGCAGTTGTTGAAAATAATACAGGTATTGAAATAGAGCCTTTATTTGAGGAGCAGGTTGATTTTGATACATTCTCAAAGTCAGACTTCCGTGTTGTAAAGGTAAAAAATTATGAGGCAGTACCTAAGAGTAAGAAACTTCTTAGATTTACAAAACTTTACTTGCAATCGTAAATCTTCCACCACGTTCTATGATGGGAATAGATTCATGTGGTATGCTTCTTTCTGCAATTCACAATGTAAATGGAGAAGAAAAACTGAATCTGGTAATGTTAGATGATGCAATCCCAGCAGGTGCAAAATTGTATTAAGAGTATAAATGTCACATGGTTGTTAATAACTGTGTGGCATTTTATCGTTGTCGTTGATAAGGACATGAAAAGCTGTCCAAAATAGAAGGAGAGCCGGATTGCTGTTCCGACAAGAGTAGTGGTCACGAAGTGTTGAAAAAAGCAGGATTAAAAGTGGAAAAATTTGAAATTCGCAAAGGAATGCGTATGCATTGTGTGGTGAGAAAAATAGTGGAAAAGTAGTTGTGAAAAATCTAAAAAATATACTTGACAAATGAATAGAATGAGATAAAATATAACAGTACTATATAACACTGTTATATTTTTAAAGAGACGTTCAGGAGAATAAGAAAAAGATGTCGACAAAAGCAGAAGATACAGAGAAAAATATATTAAATACAGCCAGAAAGCATTTTTTAAAAGATGGCTTTTCCGGGGCATCTTTAAGAAATATTGTAAAGGATGCCGGACTTACAACGGGTGCCTTTTATAAATACTATCCGACAAAAGAGGCGCTTTTTGATGCACTGACAGATCCGTATATAGAACATATATATCAGATCTACGACCGTATAGTTGAGGATTTTGAAAAGCTTTCTGCCAAAGAACAGACCAGTAATATGTCGGACACATCCGGCGACGGAATGGATCAGATGATTGACTATATATATGAGCATTATGATAATTTCCGATTATTGCTGAAATGTGGAGACAGTGGAAAGTTTGAGACATTCATACACAATATGGTAGACAGGGAAATGAGATCCAGTTTGGAATATGTGAAGAAAATGAAGGAGGATGGAATTGAAATACCGATTGTCGGGGAAAGCCTCATGCATATGATCTATACCGGATTTTTTTCATCTATATTTCAGATCATTGAGCACGATATAGATAAGGAAACTGCAAAGAGAAATGTGCACAAGCTTCGGGAATTCAATACCGGTGGCTGGGAGCGATTGTGGAACGTTAAATTTTAGGCTTACGATTCAGAAAGGTACATTTTAAGAAAATAATATCAGGTGGCTGATGCCGTCATGCCACCTATTTTATTATACAAGGGTTAGTGACAACTAACAAAATTAAAACTATAGCAAGGAGTGAATAGGTGTGAAAGAAAAGAAAAAGTCAGCAGTCAGCTGGATACTGACATGGGCTGGACAAAAAAGAAGTGCCTATGTGTGGAGTGTATTGCTCGCAATAGGAAATGTTATTTTTAAGATTCTTCCGTACTTTATAATTGCGGATGTGGTGAAACTGTTTTTAAACGGTGAAAAGGAGTTTGAAAAATATCTGATAAAAGCAGTCCTGATCGCACTGTCGTTTGTGATTGCAGAACTGTTTCATTCACTTTCAACGTCATTGTCACATAAAGCAACTTTTGTGGTACTTGCAAATATAAGAAAAGCGTGTTGCGACAAGCTTGCCAGGGTACCTCTTGGATATGTGAAAGATACACCGTCAGGTACTTTTAAAAATATCATGGTGGAAAGAATTGACAGTATCGAGACAACTCTGGCTCACATAGTACCAGAATTCACCTCCAATCTGCTTGCACCGGTTGTAATCCTGATTTATTTCTTCCTGACAGACTATCGGCTGGCACTTTGGTCTTTAGTTCCGATTGTTGTTGGACTTTTCTCATATTTTGGAATGATGCTGGATTATAAGCCAAGTTTTGAAAGGACGGTTAAGACCACAAAGGAGCTGAATGATGCTGCGGTAGAATATATTGACGGAATAGAGGTCATAAAGGCATTTGGAAAGACAGAAAGCTCTTATGCTAAATTTACAAAAGCGGCAAGGGAATATGCGGACTCTTTCATTTCATGGATGAGAAGATGTTCTGTCTATCATGCATTGATGATGGTGGTGACACCGTATACACTTCTTACAGTATTGCCTTTTGGAGCCTATTATGTATCGAATAAAACCTTAGAGTTATCTGATTTTGTCATTTGTATCATTCTCTCACTGGGAATTGTCGGGCCCCTGATCACGGTGGGCTCCTATACAGATGACCTTGGGAAAATCGGAGTGATCGTTGATGAGATAGCAGGTATTTTAGAACAGCCGGAGTTAAAACGTCCGGAGAAAAGTAAAGATGTTCCAAAAGATAATTCCATCATTCTTGAAAATGTAAGGTTTGGCTATCACGACAAAGAAATCCTGCATGGAGTAAATATGGAACTTAAAGCAGGGACTGTAAATGCAATTGTTGGGCCTTCCGGAAGCGGAAAGTCAACGATCGCAAAGCTAATCGCATCTTTATGGGATGTGGATTCCGGCAGCATTAAAATCGGTGGGGTTGATGTAAAAGAGCTGGCACTTACAGATTTCAACCGGAAAATTGCCTATGTCGCGCAGGACAATTATCTGTTTAATGAGACAGTTCGTGAAAATATCAGACAGGGAAATCCAAACGCTACGGATGACCAGGTGGTTGAGGTTACAAAGAAGAGCGGCTGTTATGAATTTATCATGCAGTTAGAAAATGGATTTGATACCGTTGTAGGCGGTGCCGGTGGACATCTGTCGGGAGGAGAGAGACAGCGTATCTCGATTGCCCGGGCGATGCTAAAGGATGCACCTATCGTCATTTTAGATGAGGCAACTGCCTACACCGATCCGGAAAACGAAGCTATATTACAAAAATCCATTGCAAAACTGGTGGACGGAAAGACACTGATCGTCATAGCACACAGGCTTTCTACCGTTAAGGACAGTGACCAGATCTTTGTGGTAAATGATGGAAACGTGACAGCACATGGCACGCATGAGCAGCTTCTGGTGTCATGCCCGCTTTATAAAGAAATGTGGAATGCCCATATTTCAGTAAAAGATACCGTAAAGGAGGGCGAATGATATGTTTGAGATTCTGGCGAAATTCTTTCGATTTTCAGGGAGGGAAAATGGAAACAAATTCAAACTGTCGATGGTTATTGGGCTTGTAGAAGCACTTGCATCTGCAATGAAGATACCAGCCATTATGTACATATTGATTGGTTTGCTTGGTGGAAAACCGATAGGAAAATATATCGGAGGTTCCTTAGCTATTATGGTCATTGCGATTGTGATTGCTGTTATATGTAAGAGAAGTTCTACGGTACTTCAGACAGAAGGTGGCTATAATGCAAGTGCTTTTACGAGAATCAAAATTGCAGAGCATCTGCGTTACCTTCCGATGGGATATTTTAATTCCAACAGTATTGGGGAGATATCTTCGGTGACAACCAATACGATGGAATCACTAGGAGATATAGCGGCCAGGGTGGTTATGCTGACAACGCAGGGGATTTTAGAGACTTTGATGATCATCCTTATGCTGCTTGTTTTTGATTGGAGAATCGGACTGATATCTGCAGCTGGAGTCCTGATTTTCTTTGGTGTAAATTCTATGATGCAGAATGCAGGGAAAAAAGATTCGGAACAAAAGGTGGTATGTGATACAGAACTCGTAAGTCAGATCATGGAGTATCTTCAGGGAATCTCAGAAGTGAAATCCTACAATCTGCTTGGAAAACAGGCAAAGAGATTAAATGATGCAAACGATGCGAGTGCCAAAATCAATACCAGGATGGAAATGGTATTTGTCCCGTATCATTTTTTACAAAGCGTGATAACGAAGATAACAGGAGCCGTAATTGTGGCATGCAGTGCATATTTTTATATCAATGGAACTATGAGTGCGGTTTATGCCATTGGTATGACAATCTCAGCATTTATGCTTTATGCCAGTCTGGAATGTACAGGAAATTACTCATCCCTCTTACATGTGGTAAGTGTATGTGTGGACAAAGCAAATGAAATTCTGGAACTGGATACGATGGATATCGACGGCAAAGAGATACAGCCGGAAAACTATGATATCAGACTTTCAGATGTTACATTTTCCTACGATAAGCGGAAGATTATTGATGGTGTATCACTCTCTATCCCAGAAAAAACAACGACAGCAATCGTTGGTCCGTCTGGCGGAGGTAAATCTACACTTTGTAATCTGATTGCCAGATTCTGGGATGTGGATTCCGGAGAAGTGACCCTTGGCGGTGTAAATGTAAAAGAGTACAGCATGAACAGCCTGATGAATAATTTTGCATTTGTCTTTCAGTCCGTCTATCTTTTTGCAGATACAATTGAGAATAATATTAAGTTCGGGCGTCAGGATGCAAGTCATGAGGAAGTGGTGGAAGCAGCAAAGAAAGCCTGCTGTCACGAGTTTATCAGCAAACTTCCAAATGGATATAATACCGTAATCGGAGAGGGCGGTGCCACGCTTTCCGGTGGTGAAAAACAACGGATCTCCATTGCCAGGGCGATTATGAAGGATGCACCGATCATTATTCTTGATGAGGCAACTGCGAATGTAGATCCTGAGAATGAGAAAGAACTTGTGGAGGCTGTGGATGCACTGACGAAAGAAAAAACGATCATTATGATCGCACACAGACTAAAGACGGTACGCAATGCAGATCAGATCGTGGTTGTAGAGAAAGGGCAGATTGTGCAGAAAGGAACCCATGAGCAGCTGATGAAGCAGGAAGGAATTTACAAGCGGTTTGTGGATGCAAGAGAGCAGGCAGTCAGCTGGAAACTGGCACGTTAAGAAACAAAGTAATATATAGATAAAAAACAAGGAGCATTCAAAATGAAAAATAAAAAGAAATTAAAAGGAAAAGATTTGATCAATATTGGAATCTATGCAGCGATTTACTGTGTGATTATGACAGCAGTTGCAATGCTGGGATTTATACCGATCATGATGCCGCTTTTATGTGTGATTGTCCCAATATTTGGCGGTATTCCATATATGCTTTTTTTGACAAAAGTTGATAAATTTGGAATGATAACTATTTATGCTATGATCGTTGGATTGTTTTTGTGGATTACAGGAATGGGATACTGGCCGTTTATTTTTGGAATTATATGTGGTGTTATTACAGACCTTATTGTAAAATCGGGAAATTATAAAAGCAGTAAGAAAGATATATTAAGTTGTGGAGTATTTAATCTGATCATATTTGGAAACTTTATTCCAATGTTTATGAATATTGAGGCATATTTCAGTACGCGTCAGAGTTTTGGACAGGAGTATATCACTAAAATGACAGATATCTTTGCGAACTCATGGCTGATCCCATTACTTATTGCAGCATGCGTGATTTGTGGATGGATCGGAGGAGTATTTGGAAAATCATTGTTGAAAAAGCATTTTGAGAAAGCGGGAATTGCATAATGATACATACATACGTCACATTTGATCCAAGAACAAAAATGCTTCTTTTAATGACAATGGCAATATTTGTTCTGGGAGGAGCAGGAGATAAATTATTTGGTGCGTACCTTCCGCTATTCTGTCTGCTTCCGTTCGTGCTTTTTATACTTGCAGGTAAGTGGAAAAGAGCAGCAGGATACATCATTTTGTACAGTGTATTTTATTTGCTGACAGTGTTTGTGCTGCCTCATATGACAGGTTTTATTGGATTTATATTGCTTGCATTCTGCGGGATTATGACAAGGTTTCTGCCGGGAATCATGGCTGGAACCTATCTGATGCAGACAACAACAGTAAGTGAGTTTTCTTCGGCTATGAGCAGGATGCATGTTACGGATAAGCTGACCATACCACTTTCTGTTATGTTTCGTTTTTTTCCAACGATTGCGGATGAATTCCGGGCAATCAATGATGCGATGCGTATGCGGGATATTCGCTTCGGCGGGAAAAATGTTGATAAAATGATAGAGTACAGACTGATTCCACTTATGGTCTGCTCCGCAAAAATTGGAGAGGAGCTCAATGCCGCAGCTATTACACGGGGACTTGGCGGTGATGTAAAGCGGACCAATGTGTGCCGGATTGGTTTTCATTTTCAGGACTATATTGTAGTACTTATTTGCTTTATTCCTTATGTAATATGGATTGTTTCAATGATTTCAAGATTATTTATGTAATATATAGATAAAACCGCATGATGTCATGATATTGGCAGAGTGCGGTTTTGTTACAAATGGAGGATATTATGATACAGATAGAAAATGTCAGTTTTCAGTATAATAATTCGGAAAAAGGAGCGTTAAAAGATGTTTCGATTTCAGTTGATAAAGGAGAATGTGTTTTGTTATGTGGGGCTTCAGGTTGTGGAAAGACAACAATAACGCGCCTTATAAATGGTCTTATCCCACATTTTTATGAAGGAGAGTATAGCGGAAATGTCAGCGTTTATGGAATGAATGTGCAGAGTGAAGAACTATATAATATATCAAAAAAGGTGGGTAGTGTATTTCAGAATCCAAGAAGTCAGTTTTTCTGCATGGATACAACAAGCGAAGTTGCGTTTGGATGCGAAAATATGGGACTTGTAGAAAACGATATTAACGAACGTGTAAAACTGGCTGTAAGCGAACTGGAAATGGAAAATCTTATGGACAGAGATATTTTTAAATTGTCAGGCGGTGAGAAGCAGAGAGTTGCCTGTGGTTCTGTAACTGCGATGCAGCCCGACGTATTTGTACTTGATGAACCAACATCAAATCTGGATAAAGAATCCATAGAAAGACTAAAAAATACGCTTTTACTCTGGAAAAAGCAGGGAAAAACAATCGTGATAGCGGAGCATAGGTTGTATTGGCTTAAGGAAATATGTGACCGTGTAGTCTATCTTGAACATGGAAGAATTATGTTTGATATCACAATGCAGGAATTTCTGAAATTTTCAGAGCAAAAGCTGCAAAATCTCGGACTTCGTACAATGCAGCCACATTGTGATGAAAGCAGTAAAAGACATGAGTATATTGCCAAAAAGTCGGACATAGTACTGAAAAATTATTATTTTTCCTATGGAGAAAAAAAGGTACTGGAGTTTGGAGATATGCAGCTCCCAAAGAATGAACTTATAGCAATTACAGGACAAAACGGAGCAGGAAAATCTACGTTCGTCAGATGCTTTTGCGGATTGGAGAAAAAATTTAAGGGACAGACGGTCATAGAAGAGAAGCAGTATAAACCAAAGGAAATGCTCCGTAAATGTTATCTTGTAATGCAGGATGTAAATCATCAGCTTTTCTGTGAATCTGTAGAAGATGAAGTTCTTCTTGGAGCATCGGATACCGGAAAAGAGATACAGGAAAGAGCCAGAGAAATTATGCAAAAACTTGGTATATGGGAATTTCGTGATAAACATCCGATGTCATTATCCGGTGGTCAGAAACAGCGTGTGGCTATTGCATCGTCTGTGCTTGCAGAAAAGGAGATACTGATATTTGATGAGCCGACGAGCGGTCTGGATTATTGTCATATGGTAAGTACTGCACAGCTGTTTAAAGAACTTCGTGACATGGGTAAAAGTATTTTTATTATCACCCATGACAGGGAATTGATTGAGCGATGTTGTAATTATGAATTTTATGTAGCTGATCGACAGGCGATATTGTATGGATTATAAATACTCCGCAAATAAAATTTCTGTGATAACGAAATAAATTGACATTTTACCCAATATAGTTTAAAGTTTCAAAGAACTAACTTATGTAAGACGGAGATAATTATGAAACTTAGAAAATACATTTTAACAGTTATGATAGGAATCACTGCTATGACAGTGCTCTCATCATGCGCTAATAAAGAAAATGCTGTAAAAGGACAGCCAGACCAGAGCACACAGGAAATATTTGCAATGGATACATATATGTCACTAACAGCATATGGAAGTAATTCAGAGGAGGCAGTAAACAAGGCAGTGCAGGAGATTAACCGGCTTGATGCAATGTTTTCGGTAGGAAATGCGGACAGTGATGTTACTAAGATAAATGAAAATGGAAGCGGAGAAGTATCGGAAGAAACCGCATTTATAATGAACAGGGCAATGCAGGTGTCAGAAAAGACCAATGGAGCTTTCGATATTACGATATATCCTCTTATGGAACTGTGGGGATTTACGACAAAGAATTACAGAGTGCCAGAAAGCAGTGAGATTGCAGAGGCACTTAAGGGTGTTTCTTATACAAATGTATCAGTAAACGGGCAGCAGGTGGCGCTGACAGGTGGTTCCAGCATTGACCTTGGTGGTATAGCCAAAGGCTACACATCTTCGCGGGTTATCCAGATTATGAAGGATTGCGGCATTGAGCATGCGATTGTCAATCTTGGGGGCAATGTGCAGGTGCTTGGAACTAAGACGGACGGTTCTGACTGGAGAGTTGCCATACAGAATCCTGCTAGTGAGAATAGTTATCTTGGAATATTAAGCACGACGGATAAGGCTGTCATAACATCAGGTGGGTACGAGCGGTATTTTGAGCAGGATGGACAAGTATACCATCATATTATAGACACGCAGACAGGTTATCCTTCAGACAGCGACCTGACTTCTGTTACAATTGTGTATTCAGATGGAACTACAGCAGATGCATTGTCAACGGCACTTTTTGCAATGGGGCTGGACGGTGCAAAAGAACTTTACAGAAGCGGTGATATAGATTTTGATATGATACTTTTCGATGGAAGCAGAGTGTATGTATCGGAGGGC
>OGKE01001889.1_pt1 | contig 11638 bp, 7 predicted proteins | sample 1572341 | NCBI WGS metagenome assembly OGKE01 (sample SAMEA2582091, study PRJEB24529) | metagenome | biome: Human gut stool | place: China | collected 2011
TCGAAAATACACTGGCGGTTGGTCAGAAGAACCGAACGGAAATCACCGTAATTCAATGCGTCAGAATGTTTTTTTGCCTCTGCCAGTCTGGAAATAAAAGTTGTGAGATCATTCCATTCCGGTTTTTCGAAGCAGGCACGCAGCGCAGGATCACCATCTTCTTTTTTTGCTTTTGCACCCCATTCACTGCCATAATAGACGCATGGAATACCCGGCATGCCAAAGGCGAGAGCGTAGATCAAAGGCAGATGATTTTCGTTTGATAAAATGCTTGCGACTCTGGTGACATCATGGTTATCTACGAAAGAAAGCAGATGTTTTCCTTTATATAAGGTCCAGTTATCCGGGCCAAACTGACGCAGCAGGGAGTGATTGATCTCAAACATATTCATGCTGTTAAAACTGGAATACAATCCCTTGTAACACTCGTAGTTTGTGACAGAATGTAACATGGAATCATTCATCCACTGGTTATAATCACCGTGAAGTGTCTCTCCGACAAGGAAAAAATCCGGTTTTAATCCATCGCAGAAAGAGCGGAGCCGTCTGAGAAAATCGTGATCCAGACAGTATGCAACATCGAGCCGTAAGCCGTCAATGTCAAATTCCTCAACCCAGCCTTTGATGCAGGAAAAAATATGCTGGATGACATCTTCATTTCGTAAATTCAGTTTTACAAGATCATAATTGCCTTCCCAGCCTTCATACCAGAGACCGTCATTGTAGTTTGAATTACCGTCAAAACTGATATGAAACCAGTCTTTGTATGGGGAATCCCATCGTTTCTCCAAAACGTCCTGAAATGCCCAGAAACCTCTTCCAACATGGTTGAATACACCATCTAAAACAACCTTGATACCTGCTTTGTGAAGGTTTTTACAGACAGATTGAAAGTCCTCATTCGTGCCGAGACGGGTATCAATTTTGGTGTAATCTCTGGTGTTATAGCCGTGCGTGTCAGATTCGAATACCGGTGAAAAATAAATGGCATTTGCCCCAAGTTTTTCAATATGAGGAATCCAGTCATTTACTTTTAAAATGCGATGTTCTAACACTCCGTCATTTTCAAAAGGTGCTCCACAGAATCCAAGTGGATAAATTTGATAAAATACGTTTTCATAAGCCCACATATTAAAGCCTCCAAATTATTTCAAAATATTAATGGTGCAGAAGTAATGATTCAGTAAATCTGCACATTTTGCATACAGAATATAAAAAATGCTGCATCTATTTACTGCTCATATCGCGCGATTTCTGTGAGCAGGCGCGCTGGGCAGAAATCACAGTGTTGCGGAAACCTCCGGCTTCCAGTGCAGCAACAGCCTCGATGGTTGTTCCGGCAGGGGAGCAGACGGCGTCCTTTAATTCGCCCGGGTGCTTTCCGGTTTCCAAAACCATTTTCGCGGAGCCATAGACAGACTGGGCGGCAAATTTATAGGCCTGTGCCCGCGGCATCCCATCTGCGACAGCGGCATCCGCCATAGCTTCGATAAACATGTATACATAAGCCGGAGAAGAACCGGAAACCCCGATGACAGCGTCCATAAGAGATTCACTGATCACTTCCGATTTGCCGAAGGAGTTGAAGAGTGCCTGAACTTCTTTTAATTCTTCCGAGGTCACATTTTGGTTGACGCACAATGCGCTCATTGCCTCACCGACTAAGGCTGGGGTATTTGGCATGGCACGTACAAGCTTGACTGGTTTGCCAAAGGAGTCCTCGATGGCGGCAATTGTTTTTCCGGCGGCAATGGATACGATCACACATCCTGATTTTACATGAGAGGAAATCTGTGGGATTACTTCATCAAATTTATTTGGTTTTACAGCAAGAAATAAAATATCACTGCGTTCTGCAACCGTTTCATTGGACAGGGTTGTCTCAATGGAATATGCACTCTGCAGTTTTTCTAAGGTAGCTGCGGAATGGGCACTTGCAATGATCTGACTGGTTGTCACTAACTCTGAGTGTACAATACCGCCGATCATGGCACTTCCCATATTTCCAGCTCCAATGAAACCGATAATCTTATCTATCATACAATCCTCCTTGTTTGTGTCCTGTATTTTCTTTCATCCTAGTTCATTTGTTCTGAAAGGTCAACCTTTTAGACATAATTAGGGCTGGAATACTGTAAAAAATGTTACTGTTCACTCGTATCTCGTTCCAGTAACGATTCGCAGACTCATTTAAAGTTTTTGTTTTGCAAAAGGAGTCTGCTCACTCCTGAATCACTTTCTTACACAGCAAAACAGCAAGTGTTTTACTGCTGAGTGAACAGTAACTAAAAAATCATTACATTTTACAGTATTCCAGTCCGCAAAGGGGAGGAAAAAATAACAAACTATAGTTGAAATATACTTTGTTTTTATTTAAAAAATTAGTAGGCTGCCAGAATTTCTTTTAAGGCGGCGATAAATGCCTGATTCTGTTCTTCTGTACCGACACTGACACGATTAAAACCAAATGCACTGATCATAATTTTCCGCTCTGCAAGGGCAGCACGGATTTCTTTTGGATCATGGTGTGTGTCGAAGTAGATGAAGTTTGCGCATGGTTTTGCAAGAGTGCAGCCTAATTTTGTCAGTTCATCCTCAAGATATTCGCGCCCTGCCGTGGTAAGAGCCTTGATTTTTTTGATGTATTCCTGATCTTTCAAGGCAGCCTGTGCGGCAGCAAGTGCATTGTAGCTGACATTCCATGCCTGACAGGCTTTCATTAGTTCGTCGATCAGCAATGGATCAGCAAAGGTGTAACCGATGCGGAGACCGGCCATGCCATAAATTTTGGAGAAAGTACGCAGTACAAAGAGCGGTCTGTCGTAGCCTTCCTGAATCATTTTGATGAGGCTGTAGTGAGTAGGATCTTCCACGTATTCGAAATAAGCTTCATCTACCACCGGAATGACATGATCCGGGAGTTTACGGATGAATTCTTCGACTTTTGCGGAGTTTACATAAGTTCCGGTCGGGTTGTTTGGATTGCAGACGATCACCATTTTTGTCCTGTCTGTAATGGCTGCAAGCATTGCGTCGAGGTCGTAACAGTAATCATCGGTCAGTGGGAGAACGACACGGACACCTCCGTTATCGCTGACCATATCCGGGAAAGCTTCATAAGTTGGAGCACAGTACACAACTTCGTCCCCATAATTGATAAATACTTCACCAAGCATATCAATGATCGCAGAGGAACCGGCACCGATACAGACATGATCTACGGTAAGACCATAGAGATCAGCCAGCTGCTTTTTGAGATCGACTGCATAGAAATCCTGATACATATAGCTGTTGAGGGAGGCATCCGTAACAACTTTTTTTACCGCATCAGACATACCGTACGGATTTTCATTATAATTCATCCGGGTTACATTCTTCGGGGTGGAAGTTTTCTGACGTGCACCACGGTTACTCTTTGGTTTTGTTTTCATGCTGTCTCTTAATAAACATTCTACATTCATCTTCATAATCTCCTTGTCTTTTATTTATTCGTAGATAATTGCGAAACTCCTCATATCTTTCTTTAAATTGTTCAAAATTAACAAAATTTTCGAAAACACGCTCTCGCTACGTGTCGCTGGTAACGGTACTAAGAAGCCAGTCACGATTGACATCGCACCTGCCTTCTAAGTACCGACCGCTCCCCAGTGTTTTCTCAAGCTTTTGTTAATTTTTCACAATTCAATTTACGTTCTCATGAGTTTCGCAATTATCAATATAAATTCAGTTGATAATGGAAACCGGATGCCCTTCCAGGTAGCACCGGAAATTGTCGATCGCCATATCGATCGCGCGGATTCTGGATTCTCTTGTGAGCCATGCAATGTGTCCGGTGATAACGGTGTTTGGTGCAGTTAACAACGGACTGCCGCAAACCGGCGGTTCATCCGTCAGAACATCAAGTCCTGCGGCTAATACTTTTCCGGATGCAAGCGCATCCGCAAGCACCTGTTCATCGATGAGGGCACCGCGCGCTGTATTGATTAAAATGACACCGTCTTTCATTTTGGCAAGGGTGTCCTGATTGATCATGCGTTCGGTTGCCGGGGTATGCGGCGTGTGCAGGGAAATAAAATCGCTTCTGGCAAGCAGCTCATCTAACGATACCTGTTCAATGAAATCATATGCAGCACCTTCTTTTTTGTGGCGGCCGTATGCGAGCACATGCATGCCAAATCCCTGTGCCATTTTTGCAAACGCAAAGCCGATCGCACCAAGACCGATCACACCAATTGTTTTGTCATATAATTCAATCTGTCTGGTGATCGATTTACAGAATTCATTGTGGTTTTCCGGTACAGACCAGTCAATCGTTTTGATCCGGGTGTCATGCGTGCCGATATGATGGCAGACATCCATTAATAAAGCGAAAGCGTATTCTGCGATCGTCTGTGAACCGTAGATGGTATTGGAAATGGAAATGCCGCGTTTTCTGGTCATTTCTGTATCGAATTTTTCCCATCCGTGTCCTAAGGTGGCAACATATTTTAAATTCGGATGCTGGCTTAAGAATGCTTCATTCATATTGTCCGGACCGATCCACAGCCCGAATACCGCGTCCGCATCTCCGATATAAGTATGAAGTTGTTCTATATTGGGATAATGGGCGGGAACTTCAATGACAACCTCATCAATACCGGGGAGCTGCTCCAGTTTTTTCCAGCGTTTTGTAAGTTCCTTTGGAGTGATATCTGTCTGAATAATTTCCTCCTGGATCACAACAATTTTCATTTGTCTGTCACCTCCATTTGTTTATGACTGCTAATATAAATTCAAAAATCATGATTTGTCAAGTGCAAAATTCTTGCAAATCAAGAAATGAAACACAATTGAACAACACTTTCTTCTATAGTTAATATATAGGCATGTAATATGCACGGACAGATATAAAAATCACATTTTTTACGTTTTACACAATAAAATGATAGAAATTATGTATATTTTGAAAAAAGTATACAAATCTATAAAAATTGGCTGGATTTTGTTGACAGGAAAACAAAAAGTGTGATAAAACAGGTTTAATTTAAAACAGCAGGCAATCAGGCAGCAGACCTGAACATAGCAAAGGCGCTAGGGAATCATCCTTAGCGCCTTTTCTGTACATAGAATACATGCAGAGTACAGATGCTGTTGTTTACAGAAAACAGAAGAACAATCTATTTCATTGGTTCATAGGAAATGGATGTTTCTTCGGAACAATAAGGAGGATTAGTTATGACGAATACACCTACCACATTTTTTGGCTGGATCATTTTTCTGATACAGCAGTATCACGGATACTATTTACAAGGGCTGCTTACCACATTGGAAACATCCCTCGCAGGTACAATCTGTGGATGCTTTTTAGGATTTCTGGTTGGAATCATCCAGGCAACGGACATCCGGGCGCAGGATAACATGATCAAAAAGATTTTACTTGGTATTCCATGGGTGATCGCAAAAATTTATGTCACGATTTTCCGTGGAACACCAATGATCGTTCAGGCAATGGTAATTTATTATGGATCATCTACAGTATTCGGAATTGATCTGAAACCATTCAATGCAGCGATTTTTATCATCCTGTTAAATACAGGAGCTTATATGTCAGAGACAGTCCGCGGCGGTATCAATTCCATTGATGTCGGACAGATTGAAGGAGCAAAGGCGCTTGGAATGGGATATGTTCCGATGATGATCTATATTATCCTTCCACAGACTTTTAAAATTATCGCACCGCAGATCGGAAATACTTTTGTTGCAAATATCAAAGATACTTCCGTCTTAAATGTAATCGCAGTCACAGAACTTTTCTATATCACAAAGGTTGCAGCCGGAACATATTTCAGAATGTTTGAGGCATATACGATCACAGCATTGATTTACCTGACACTTACCTTATTATTTAACGGTTTGCTGAAGCTGATCGAAAAGTATATGGCAGGAAAAGAAAGTTACGAGGTTTTAAATCCGGCAGCCGCAAAATAAATCAGGGGATCAGATGGAAAGAAAAGAGGAACGTGTTATGGCAAGACAATCAATATTTAAGTTTAATGAGAGAGTGACGACTGAGGCAAAGGATGCAACGTATGAATTTCGTGGCCCGGTCATCAGTGTCAGGAATCTGGAAAAGAAATTCGGGGAACATGAAGTTTTAAAAGACATCAGTTTTGATCTGTTTGAGGGCGATGTGGTCTGTATCATCGGATCTTCCGGATCAGGAAAATCTACCTTATTAAGATGCATCAATCATTTGGAGACACCGACGAGCGGTCAGATATTATATCATGGCTATCCATTGACGAAGGATGCACAGACGATCAACCGTTTCCGTTCCCAGGTGGGAATGGTGTTCCAGCAGTTCAACCTGTTTAACAATATGACGGTTTTTGACAACTGCATGGCTGGTGTCCACAAGGTGAAAAAAAGAAGCAAGGAATATTCCACCGAGATCTGTATGAAATATCTGGAAAAAGTAGGAATGGCTCCTTATGTAAAAGCAAAACCGCACCAGTTATCCGGTGGTATGAAACAGAGAGTGGCGATCGCCAGGGCACTTGCAATGGAACCGGAAGTATTGCTTTTTGATGAACCGACTTCCGCATTGGATCCGGAAATGGTCGGAGAAGTTTTATCGGTTATGAAACAGCTTGCAAATGAAGGACTTACTATGGTGATCGTAACACATGAGATGGCGTTTGCAAGAGATGTATCAACAAGAACCATTTTCATGGATAAAGGATATATTGTGGAGGATGCACCGCCACAGGAGTTATTTAATAACCCGAAGGAAGCGAGAACCAGAGAGTTTTTAAGCAGGTTTATGCAGGGTTAAGGTTCGTAAAAGGCAAATTGTATTTGTTTTTTAATCATAGAATGAGGAGGACAATATTATGAGAAGAAAATTAACAGCAGCACTTTTGACAGCAGCAATGGCAATTTCATTAACAGCCTGTGGCGGATCAGGTGACACAGCTTCGGCAGGGGCATCCACAGGAGAGACAGCAAGTGTGACAGAGGCGGGCGCAACAACAACCGCTTCCGGAAAAGAAGTTCTCCGGGTTGCAATGTCAGCAGATTATGCACCGTTTGACTGGCTGCAGGAGGATGATTCCAATGGAGCAGTGATGACATCGAATGGTTCCTATATGAATGGTTATGATGTTCTTGTCGCAAAATACATAGCAGAAAAACTGGATATGGATCTTGAAATCACACAGATTGACTGGGATGGTCTGATCCTTTCCATCCAGTCCGGAAAAGTTGACTGTGCGATCGCCGGAATGTCCATCACAAGCGAGAGATCCCAGTCGGTAGATTTCTCGGATCCGTATTACAATGCAAATATTGTTGCGGTTGTTGCGGCTGACGGATCTTATGCAGATGCAGTAAATGTTACAGATTTTGAGGGTGCAACACTTACCTCTACACTGAACACAGTATGGTATGATGTATTAGACCAGATCACGGATTATGCGACAAAGGATGCAGCGCTTGATACATTTGCATCTATGGTTGCAGCAGTCCATGCAGGAAAAATTGATGGATTTACCTGTGATATGCCTTCTGCAAAATCTATTTTAGTAAGCAATCCGGATTTAAAGATCATCGATTTTGAGGGCGGTACCGGATTTGAGGTCAGCAACGAAGAGACAGACCTTGGTATCCCTTGCCAGAAAGGAAACACAGAATTAGTAGATAAGATCAATGAAGTGCTCGCCGGACTCTCACAGGAGGATAGAGATGCCATGATGGATCAGGCAGTAGCTTCTCAGCCGGTAAGCAACTAATATGGAACAGACAGCAGTTGAAAAAAAATTTGGAAAATATGTCATGGCTTCCATGATCACCATGTTTCTCCAAAGTGCCTACTCTATGATTGACGGTTTATTTGTCAGCAATCTGATAGGTGACACGGCATTATCCGCAGTCAATGTTGCGTGGCCGGTCATTGCAGTGGTAACTGCAATCGGCACCGGCGTTGGATGCGGCGGAGCCGTAATGATGTCAACCAAACAGGGAGAGGGAAAGAACGAAGAGTCGAACATTGTACGGGCAAATGTCATTCTTGCATTATTGGCATCGAGTATTGTGGTTACGATTCTTTTTCTTATTTTACTGACTCCTCTATTGAAATTAATGGGCGCAGAAGGAGAACTTTTAAGGCTGTCACAGATTTATGGAAGGGTAATGCTCACAGGCGGCGTGCTTCAGATCTTATCCTGTGGACTGACACCTCTTCTCCGGAATGACAACCGGGCGGTCAGTGCCATGATGATCATGGTTGGCGGTTTATTTGTCAACCTTGGTCTTGATTTTGTTTTTATGTATGTTTTTCATATGGGGATTGGCGGTGCAGCAGGCGCTTCGCTGTGTGCGCAGTTGTTTACGACCTTGTGCTGCCTGATGATTCTTTGCACAAAGAAAACAGATCCAATCCGTCTTTCACAGTTTATGATAAGGAAGGAATACTGGAAAAAAATTTTTAAGACAGCAGTTTCACCGTTTGGAATATCGCTGACCCCTTCTTTATTGATTTTATATCACAACGTTGCGTGTTTAAAATTTGGCGGTGATCTTGCGGTAAATGCATATGCACTCATCAGTTCCACCGTCGGCTCGTACCGTGTGCTTCTGATTGGTGTCGCAGAGGGGATTCAGCCACTGGCAAGTTATGCCTATGGTGCACATGATTTTCATGCAATCCGGAAAATAAGAAATAAGGCGGTCATCACAGCAATGAGTGTGAGTTTCTTCTTATTTATATTTACCATTGCAACAGCCCGGTTTTATCCGGCAATTTACGGGTATGAAGGGGAAGCCGCAGAACTTGGGTATCATGCGGTCATGGTGACGGCCGCACAGCTTATTTTTACAGGACTTGTCCGCGTGACCAATTCCTTTTTCTATTCGGTTGGAAAAGATAAATACTCGCTGTTTATGATTTACTTTGATCCACTGATTATGACGCCGCTTACGATCGTGATCCTTCCACGGATTTTTGGACTGGATGGCATCTGGATCACAGCGGTTGTGACGCAGTTTATTTTAAACATTGTGGCATTTGGAATGTTTGCAAGTCATGAAAGACAGATGAAGAGGATGGAAGCAGAGAAAGCATTTGCAGGAAAATGAGAAGGATAAGAGAAATCGTACAGTAGACAGGTACATGAAAAAGAACGTAACGAAGATGGCCGGTACACCATCAAAGTTACGTCCTTTTTCCTTTCCCTAATAAATCGCGTTCGTACAAGTACTACGCACTACATGAAATAAAATGTTTGTTAATGTTTATATAATAGGAAGAAACTCCTATGTAATAAAACCGGAACTATGAAAAAATGCAGATTAGAAATCTGTAAGATCAGCTTTTCTCTTCTCTAAGAAGGCACCCATTCCTTCTTTTTTGTCATGAGTATCATTTACAACACCGAAGAGGTTTGCTTCCATCTCAACAGCATTCTTGATATCCATATCGTAACCATTGTTGATCGCTGCTTTTGCAACTGATACAGCGTAGCTTCCTTTGGAGATGATCTTTGCTGCCATAGCTTTTGCAGTTTCCATTAATTCTTCTTTTGAAAGACCAAGTTCAAAAAGCTGGTTAATTCCCATTAATGTTGTTGCACAGTCTGAGCTTCCCCCTGCCATTCCCCCGGCAATTGGAATACGCTTATTAATATATATATTAACACCGTCTTTAATTTTAAACTCATCCATTAACATTTTTGCCGCCATATATGCAAGATTATCCTTGCCATTAGACAAAACTGCCGTATCAGTCTTTACTTCTATCTTTCCCGTTTTATTTTTTGTAATTACTATGTCATCGTACACATCAACCATCTGCATTATCATATCAAGGTCATGATAACCGTCCGGTCTTTTTCTTATTACATCAAGACCAAGGTTAATCTTACCGTACGCCTTTAATTCTATTTTCTCCATTGTATTCCTCCGATGGATTCATTATCTATTTATCATCTATAATCAGACTATATATTTTTTATACATAATTTACTATATATACTCTCCCCCTAGTATACTTTTTTTCATTATGCCTGACAAGATTTTATAATCAATAATCTGTCGCCTTTTTTGATTGTTTCATTTTCCAGATTATTAACTGTCATTATTTTTTCGATTGTTGTGTAATTTTCCTTTGCCAGCTTCCAAAGAGTATCTCCTTTTTGAACAATGTATCCTTTTAAAACAGGTGCACTATTTAAAGCCTCCATATCAACCGGTTCCTGATTGATTTCCGTTACAAAGTTTTGCTCCACCTTTTTGAAAACAATGGCTTCCAAAGCTATTACAGCCTTTATTTCCACTTCATCAGCATTAAGCATATTGGCGTTAACCTGCTCCACTTTCCAATTAAGAAAATATTCATCATTTACTTCAATGCCTTCCGCATCTATTCCATGTTCAAAATTAGATTCTCTGCACTGGCAGCATATTGGATGTCTGTCATCAGAAGAAATATAAATTATACAAGTTTTAATTTTTCCAATTGCTTTCAAACTATTATCTCTTACAAGAATATTTTCGATTTTTATTTCCGCCTGACTGTTGCAGATTTGCAATAGCTGACCTTTTGTTTTGTCGATTTTCATTTTTACCACTTCTTTTGTTCTTGAAGCATTCTTTACAAGAAGTTTCTGGTAAGTTTTCGGCTCCATAATAGGTACAAGGTTAGCCCCCGGCTTATAAACATCCTCAATAACCTTAATACTTGTTTCCTTGTACAGTTTTACATTTAATTTAAGCAAAGCACTTACGGACAGGTTTCTCATTTCATTATCCTGATTAATTTCCGGCTGTACGTTTACATTATTAAGCCACAATTCAATATAAGATACCACATCTTCCGTTGCCTCGCTCATTTCAAGCTGACCGTTAAAATCAATAGTCTGCTCCAGCCACTGCTCAGGCATATTTTCCATTTCAGGTATATAAATAATAAAAACACTAAGCTGGCCGTTTATAATTATACTGCCTTCCATTGTCTTAATATTTTGATTTTTTATTCTAATATCGCTCCACACAATTGTTCCAATTGGAGGTTTGCCATGTGGAACCGCAATCTGCTCACTTACCCTGAAAGTATCCGTTTTGTCTGCCATAATAGCAAGGCTGTCAATATTTCTTTTCTTCGTCATTATATTTTCAACATTGTTTTTTCCTGAATTCTCTTTTGCAAAATTATTTTCATAATTTTCTTCTTGAGAATCAGTATCTATTGCAGTTGCAATATCTAAATCCTCGATTTTTTCAACTATAATGTATGCTTTCAACTGAATCCTGTATATGTAGTTTTTCCCATCAACAGGCTTTATTGATGAAGACAAAACTTCCATTGCTACATTAGCATTGTCTTCTGAATTTATTCCCATTAACTTTATATTTTCTTCAAAATTTATTTCCTTTTCCTCGCCACAAACCATTTCCGAGTTCTTTGGATAATACAGAATATTGTAGTTAATTGTTCCGTTTACCGTAATCTGATTTTCTCTTGTAACAACGCCATCTGTTGTAACTATTTCTTTCTGATTGATTATGTTCTCAATCTCATTGTCAGCATCCATAATTCGTTCCTCTCTGCTAACAAAAAAAATAACTGTTTCACTTTTTACAATTTTGTTCATATGAATGTTTT
>OGKE01001897.1_pt1 | contig 11598 bp, 7 predicted proteins | sample 1572341 | NCBI WGS metagenome assembly OGKE01 (sample SAMEA2582091, study PRJEB24529) | metagenome | biome: Human gut stool | place: China | collected 2011
AGAATGTCTATAATGGCATCTACCGTGACGATCCCACGATCCAGAAGTCCCAGAATCTCATCAAGCAAAAGAAAATCGCATTCCTGTGTCACAACAACCTTGCGGGCAAAATTCAATCCGTTGAGGATATTGGATCTCTCCTCCGCTTTCTCTTCCTCAGTGAGCTGTTCATAACAGCAGTCCCTCTTTTCAAAACGGAAAATCTTGAAATCCAGATTGTCCAGATCCTCCAGAAAATCCAGTGAACGCTTCTCACATCCCTTCAGGAACTGGATAACGATCACACTCTTGCCCTGCACCGCTTCACGGATGCTCTGTCCGATCGCGAGTGCGGTCTTGCCCTTTCCGTTTCCACAGTATACTTCTGTTAATTCTCTTTCCATAACTACTTCCTCTTAACGTTGGTAAAACTAATCCTTGCATTAATGGTTTTATCTTACCTCAGTTCCGGCAAAAAAGCAAGCTGTATCTGTCCTCCGGACGTTTCCCAGATATTTCCTAATCTACGTACTCCAACTTGCTCACGGATACTTCATACGCTATGCGCTTCTCGGACTGATTCTCACCGATACGCTTCATATATTCCCTGCTCTGGATCCTGCCCCACAGAAGTACATGTCCGCCTACTGCAAACGCCGAAGCATATCGCGCATTTCTGCCCCAGCAGATGCATGGTATGTAATCTGATTTTCCGTAAGGCCGGTTCACTGCCAGCAGGATATCTGCAATTTCTCTTCCAAGAGGAGTCTTGCGGTAAACCGGCGGTTTGCATATAAAGCCATCCATAAAGATCTGGTTGACCGGAACATTTTCATCGTCCTCCTCCACAAACTTCACTTCACGCGCAAAGACAGAGAGCACCAGTCGATTGTGCTTCTCCTCATGGCGGTTATAGGAACGAAACTGTCCATGGATTTCAATATACTCTCCTATATAATCCTGTGTGACATCGATCAGACGCTCTGACACCATGACCGGGATCCTGTCCTCAGAATCACTCAGACGCTTGACGATCAGCTCCATTGTATAAAAGCCCTCGCCAAACACCAGATGACTGAATGTAAAGCCTGTATCAATTTTTCCCATGATCGATACCTGATTGTTTTCAATGATTTTGTCTGCCATAAATAGTTCTCCTTCCTCTTTGGGTATTTTGTTTTTTATAGAACTATGAATATGAAGGCTTATGCAGATTTAGAACTACTTTTAAAAAAAATTTTTCTCAACACCTTGTAATCTGCGAAAAATGTGGTAAACTGGAATGTCGTATCATGGAAAAAACACATTAATATAGAAGAAAAAAGAAAGGATTTCGATTTTTATGAATATCAAACGCGAAGATGTACGCAACGTAGCCATTATCGCCCATGTCGATCACGGCAAAACCACCCTGGTAGACCAGCTTCTGAAACAGAGCGGTGTATTCCGCGAAAATCAGGAAGTTCAGGAACGTGTCATGGACTCCAATGATATTGAGCGTGAGCGTGGTATCACTATTTTATCCAAGAATACAGCTATTCATTACAAAGATACAAAGATTAATATCATCGACACACCAGGACATGCTGATTTCGGTGGCGAGGTAGAACGTGTACTTAAGATGGTAGACGGTGTTATTCTTCTCGTTGATGCTTTCGAAGGTGCTATGCCTCAGACTAAATTCGTTCTTAAGAAAGCCCTTGAACTTGATCTCCATGTAATCGTTTGTATCAACAAGATCGACCGTCCGGAGGCTCGTCCTGACGAGGTTGTAGATGAAGTTCTGGAACTTCTTATGGATCTTGGTGCTTCTGATGAGCAGCTTGACTGTCCGTTCCTGTATGCTTCTGCAAAAGCAGGTCATGCTGTGATCGACTTAAACGATACTCCTAAGGATATGGCTCCGCTGTTTGACGCTATCCTGAAATATATCCCGGCTCCGGAGGGAGATCCTGATGCAGATACTCAGGTTCTGATCAGTACCATTGACTACAACGAATATGTTGGACGTATCGGTGTAGGTAAAGTTGAAAATGGTACAATTGCAGTAAATCAGGAGCTGACTCTGTTAAACCATCATGATCTGGACAAACGTAAGAAAGTTAAGATCAGCAAGCTTTATGAGTTTGACGGTCTGAATAAGGTTGAAGTAAAGGAAGCTACTATTGGTTCCATCGTTGCTATTTCCGGTATTGCAGACATCCATATCGGTGATACTCTCTGCGGTGGAGAAAACCCGGAAGCAATTCCTTTCCAGAAGATTTCCGAGCCTACCATTGCCATGAACTTCATCGTAAATGACAGTCCGCTGGCAGGCCAGGAAGGTAAATACATCACATCCCGTCATCTTCGTGACCGTCTCTACCGTGAGCTGAATACAGATGTCAGCCTTCGTGTAGAAGATACTGAAACAACAGAAGCCTTTAAGGTTTCCGGACGTGGAGAACTTCATCTGTCTGTCCTGATCGAGAACATGAGACGTGAAGGTTATGAATTCGCAGTAAGTAAACCGGAGGTTCTGTATAAAACAGATGAACGTGGAAAGAAACTTGAACCTATGGAAATCGCTTATGTAGATGTTCCGGAAGAATTTTCCGGTACTGTAATCCAGAAGCTGAGTGAACGTAAAGGTGAGCTGCAGGGTATGAGTACTGCCAGTGACGGTACTGTCCGTCTGGAATTCCACATTCCTTCCCGTGGACTGATCGGATTCCGCGGTGAGTTCCTTACTTCCACCAAGGGTACCGGCATCATCAATACCATGTTTGACGGATATGCTCCTTACAAGGGAGATTTCCAGTACAGAAAACAGGGATCTCTGATTGCTTTCGAAGCTGGCGAAGCTGTTACTTATGGTCTGTTCGCAGCTCAGGAGCGTGGTACTCTGTTTATCGGACCTGGTGCAAAGGTTTACAGCGGTATGGTTATCGGACAGAATGGTAAAGCCGAAGATATCGAGCTGAACGTATGCAAGACAAAGCATTTGACTAACACACGTTCTTCTTCCGCTGATGATTCACTGAAATTAACTCCACCAAGAGTTCTCAGTCTGGAACAGGCCATCGATTTCATCGACCAGGATGAACTTCTTGAGGTTACACCAGAGTCTCTCCGTATCCGTAAGAGACTTCTGGATTCCAGAGAACGTAAGAGAGCCGCTTTCAGAAAAGCCTGAAACAAATAGAAATTTAAGAAAAATTAAGCCCCGCAGATTTTGCGGGGCTTAATTTTTCTTAATCATTACTGTTCACTCCGTTCACAGTAACTCTTAATCTCCTGCAAACATATAGAAAAACATAAATCCTTCTACAAATTATATTGTTATATTTTCACGAAATTCCAAGTTAGTATTTGTTAACTTTTTCATATGCTTTGTAATTGACAAATGATTAACAAAGTCATATAATAGCATCATCGAGGTTGTTAATTTATTAACGTTATTTTTTTAACTTTCTCTCAGTTGCCAACAGAACATATATTGTTAAATTTTTCTCATATATTCTGACAATTGATATTTTATTCACATTATTTACGTGATTATGCACAATTTTCACCATAATATTTCGTTATGCTCATATTAATGTTACTGTTGACCGAATAATCAGTTTATTTGTATAATAAAAACATAACAGGTCACGGTAAATACTTTTAACGAAAACACAAACAGGAGGATTCCCAAATGGCAAAAAAAGAGAACACTATCCCAACCATCATCGACACCCCTGAAGCCCTTACTGCAAAGATTGCAGCCATGAAAGAGGCACAGAAGATTTTCGCAACATTTACCCAGGAGCAGGTAGATAAGATTTTTAAAGCTGCCGCTACTGCTGCTGACAAAGCACGTATCCCGCTTGCTAAAGATGCTGTTGAAGAAACAGGAATGGGTATTGTAGAAGATAAGGTTATCAAGAACCATTACGCAGCCGAATATGTATACAACGCATATAAGAATACCAGAACCTGCGGTGTGATTGAAGAAGATACTGCTTACGGTATTAAGAAAATAGCTGAGCCAATCGGTCTGATCGCTGCAGTTATTCCTACAACCAACCCAACATCTACTGCAATTTTCAAAACTCTGATCGCACTGAAAACACGTAATGCAATCATCATCAGTCCGCATCCCCGCGCAAAGAAATGTACCATTGAGGCAGCAAAGGTTGTTCTGGAGGCAGCTGTAGAAGCCGGTGCACCGGAGGGAATCATCGGATGGATCGATGTTCCAAGTCTTGATCTGACAAATCAGGTTATGCGTGAAGCAGACATCATCCTTGCCACAGGTGGTCCCGGAATGGTTAAGGCTGCCTATTCTTCCGGAAAACCTGCTTTAGGTGTAGGTCCCGGAAATACTCCTGTTATCATTGATGACAGTGCAGATATCCGTCTGGCAGTTAACTCCATCATCCATTCCAAGACCTTTGACAATGGTATGATCTGTGCTTCCGAACAATCTGTAACTGTTCTTGAGAGCATTTATAAGAAAGTAAAAGAAGAATTCCTTTACAGAGGATGTTACTTCCTGAAACCGGATGAATTAGAGAAAGTAAGAAAAACTATCCTCATTAATGGTGCATTGAATGCAAAAATCGTAGGTCAGAAAGCTGCCACTATCGCTGAGATGGCCGGTATTACAGTTTCTCCTGAGACAAAGATCCTGATCGGCGAAGTTGAATCTGTAGACATCAGCGAAGAATTCGCACATGAGAAGCTTTCACCTGTACTTGCCATGTACAAGGCCAAAACTTTTGACGAAGCGATTGCCAAAGCTGAACAGCTTGTAGCTGACGGCGGTTATGGACATACCTCCGCTCTCTACATTGACACAAGAGAGAAGGAAAAGATGGAAAAACATGCAGCAGCTATGAAGACCTGCCGTATCCTCATCAATACTCCATCTTCTCAGGGCGGCATCGGCGACCTTTACAACTTCAAACTTGTTCCGTCCCTGACTCTGGGCTGTGGTTCCTGGGGTGGCAACTCCGTATCTGAGAACGTAGGTGTGAAACATCTTATCAACATCAAGACCGTTGCTGAAAGGAGAGAAAATATGCTCTGGATTAGAACACCGGAAAAAGTTTATTTCAAAAAAGGCTGCCTGCCGGTTGCTCTGGATGAGCTTGGCACTGTTATGCACAAGAAACGCTGCTTTATCGTAACAGACTCTTTCCTTTATAAGAATGGATATACTAAAAAGATCGAAGATAAATTAGATCAGATGGGAATCGTACATACCTGCTTCTACGATGTAGAGCCAGATCCATCTCTCGCTTCTGCAAGAGCCGGTGCTGCTGCAATGAGAATGTTCGAGCCTGACTGCATTATCGCAATGGGCGGTGGTTCCGCAATGGATGCCGGCAAGATCATGTGGGTTCTCTATGAAAATCCGGACGCCAACTTTGATGATATGGCTATGGACTTTATGGATATCCGTAAGAGAATCTTCACATTCCCGCATATGGGTAAGAAAGCTTACTTTATAGCTGTTCCAACATCTTCCGGTACAGGTTCCGAAGTAACGCCGTTTGCTATCATTACTGATAAGACTACAGGTATCAAATGGCCTCTGGCTGATTATGAATTAATGCCTGACATGGCTATTGTTGATACAGATAATATGATGAGCGCACCTAAGGGACTGACCTGTGCTTCCGGTATCGACGTTATGACTCATGCACTTGAAGCCTATGCTTCCATGATGGCATCTGATTATACAGATGGTCTTGCATTAAATGCAATCAAACTGGTATTTAACTATCTGCCACGTGCATACAAAGATGGTTCTGATGTAGAAGCAAGACAGCATATGGCAAATGCTTCCTGCATGGCTGGTATGGCTTTCGCAAATGCTTTCCTTGGCGTAAACCACTCTCTTGCTCATAAGCTGGGAGCTTTCCATCACCTTCCACATGGTATTGCAAATGCTCTGGTTCTGCTTCATGTTCTGCGCTATAATGCAGCCGAAGTTCCAGCTAAGATGGGTACCTTCCCACAGTATCAGTATCCGCACACACTTGCACGTTACGCTGAGATTGGCCGTTCTGTAGGTCTGACAGGCAAGAACGACAGCGAAGTATTTGAGAAGCTTCTCCAGAAACTGCAGGAACTGATGGATACTATTGAGATCAAACATACGATCAAAGAATACGGCGTAGACGAGAAGTACTTCCTCGAAACTCTTGACGAAATGACCGAACAGGCATTTAATGACCAGTGTACCGGTGCCAACCCGAGATATCCATTAATGTCTGAGCTGAAGGAAATCTATCTGAAAGCTTACTATGGTGAGGGAAATATTCCTGAATCCGGGAAAGCCAAAGAGAAAAAAGAAGAGAAATAAGATTTGCTGAAAATAAACCTTTTCCTTTAAAAATATAGTGTTTAAACCAATATAATAAGGGCTGTCAAAAAACGACAGCCCTTATTATATTATTTCTTACTGCGATATGCTTCTGCTTCCCAATGCGTGATAAAGTATGTAATATCATCTGTCATGTGAAGCGGGCCACCAAAGCTTTCTGCATATACTGCAAGCTTAATGGCATCTTTTACAAGAAGCTGTGCTTTTGCAGCTTTTCCCTTATCATCTTCCATGATAAAGGCGCCAACTCCCTGTACCAGGATCAGTCTTGGCTCTTTGTCATTCTCTGCCATAAATGCATCCAGCGCAGCTTTTGCCTGGTCAATATCCTCTACAAATAACGGATATGGTCCGCAATATACAATGTGATCCGGTGTAAACGGCTTCAGAAGCGGTGCAGCCGCTGCTTTATCTTTTACAAAATGATCAGCTTCTGCTGCAGGTACAACTTCTACTGCATGTCCCAGTAACCGGGAAAGCTTCTCTGCTGCCTGTTCTTTTTCAGATGTAACAGCATCACTGACATCAGCAGTTCTCTTTACCTGTTTCTCTAATTTACTGATCACGCCGTCAAATAATGCTCCAATTTCCTCTACAGTATTTGCTGCAACGAAAATTCCGTGATTCTGGAGCAGAAGAACCTGAACATCTTTTCCGTATTCTTCTTTATAAGCATTCATTTTCTCATAGCAGATACGTGCAAGCGTATATCCGGGTTTGCAGATATCGATCCAGAGTACATCTTTTCCAAGGAGCTGTTCGCTGAGTTCCTTTGCGCCTTTTCCGCAGGTCAGTCCATTGACAAGTGTAGGATGAACATGCAGTACATAAGTATAGGCAAATAAGTTATGAAGCAGTGCTTCTACACTTGGACGTTTTGTTTTGTCAGCATCTGTTACTGCAGCCATAACATCTGCAAGATACAGTGATTCACGTTTGACATCGTCTTCAGGATAATCTGTCTTCATGATCTCATTCAAACGTGCTCTGCTCATTTCCACAAATTCCTCTGACTTGATTGTAGCAAGCTGTGTACCAGAGCCTTTTACATACAATGTGGTGTCGTCTTTTACTGAAGTATTACCACCGCCTGCAAGAACATAAGCAGGGTTGCTTCCATAAGTATTTGACATTTTTACTAAGGTTGAAAGATCCATAGTTAAAATACCTCCCATATTTTAATAGTTTTGCTATTACCCATTCCATTGTACACGATATCCTACTTTTTTCCAAGTGTTATAATAATCCCGCAAATAACCTCATAAACAGCTGTCCCAATCGCAGATATGCGCTGCGTCCGGTACTGTACTGTTCTGTCACTTCACGGCATTCATCCATGGTTGCTGCAAGATCATTTCGGATATCCAGAACTGCCTGACAGTCTGCCATAAAGCAGCCGTTTTCAAAATGATGATACAGACTTCTGTAATCCAGATTTATGGTTCCGCAGGTTGCCATACAATCATCTGCCACACTCATCTTTGCATGACAGAAACCAGGTGTCCATTCGTAGATACGCACTCCATGTTTTACCAGTCCATGGTAAAAGGAACGTGTGATATTGTAGATCATCTTTTTATCCGGAATACCAGGTGTAATGATCCTTACATCTACCCCTCGCTTGGCTGCAAGACACAGAGCATGGGTCATTTCATCTGTGATGATCAGGTACGGAGTCATAAACCAGCAATATTTTTCCGCTTTATTCACCATACTGATATACACTTCTTCACCTACCTGTTCATGATCCATAGGACTGTCCGCATAGGGTTGGATAAATCCTGTCTGCTTTGCCTGATAATCTGTCTGAACCAGAAATTCGGTAAAATCACTGTCATTTTTATCCTTATCACTGACAGCATTCCACATCTCCAGGAATGTTACTGTCAGGGAACGTACAGCCTCCCCCTCCAGACGGATACCTGTGTCCTTCCACTGTCCATAAGGATGTGTGAAATTAAAATATTCATTAGCAAGGTTGTAACCGCCGGTAAATCCTACTTTTCCATCAATTACTGTGATCTTGCGGTGATCCCGGTTATTCAGAAACACATTCAGACCCGGAGTAAAAGGGTTGAACACTCTGCAATGGATTCCCACATTTTCCATTTTCTTAATGAAGTCTGTATTGATAAACCCAATGGAACCCATGTCGTCATAAAATACTCTGACTTCTACGCCTGCCTTTACGCGGTCTTCCAGAACTCTCTGGATTTTATGCCAGGCCTGTGCATCCTCAATGGCATGATATTCCATAAAAATGAATTTCTCTGCCTTTGCCAGATCTGCCAGCTGAGCCTCCAGCCCTTTGACTGCCTCATCATAATAAATAACATCTGTATTCTGATAGACCGGATAGGAGGCATTTCTCTGTATGTAATCAGCGATATTGCCTGCCTTTGGGATCTTCCTGCCAAGCGTTTCTCTGCATTCACTGTCATCAGGAAGCAGCGGCAGAAGTTCCCTGTCGATCTGGGCATAACGCTCCCGCATTTTATGAGTACCGCCGTTGAGACCGATCAGTAAGTACAATCCTACTCCCATAATGGGGAATACAAGGATCAAAATAACCCAGGGCATCTTCATGGATGAAGTCTGGTCTGACGCATATAGCTTAAGAACCAGCAAAACTGCCAGAAGTCTTGTCATCAGATTGACAATCTCCGCATATTGATTCAGCTTTGTGATCATGACAATGATAAAAGCTGCTTCCAACAAAATACATACTGCGGAAAAGCATAATCGTTTTACACCATTTTTCGTTTTTGCCCTGCCTTCCAGGGTATCCTGTTTCATATTCTTTCTCTCTCCCTCTGCCAATTATACGTTAATATTCACTCTATTCCCAGAACATATATCAGACACATAAGACCGTCCGCTTTTCTACTTGCTCATAATGGGATAACTGCTTTGCAGTTTCAGTCAGAAAAGGTTTTCTGCACACTTATTCGTTCCCATATACTCTGCTACTTTATCTGCCACTTTATTGCAGATTACCGTATAGGCTGCTCCCAGTACATTGGCACCTATACGAAGTGCTACTGCTGCCGGCATTCCGAAGATCCCTGCTGCAATAGATAAAGCTCCAAATGTATTAAATGCAGTCTGCCACGGATATCCTGCTGAATATCCAACTCCGATTCCTCCGATCATTCCAATGTACGGATACATGGATTTAGGAAGTACCAGATACAGCACAATAAACAGTAGACAGCCCACAACATTAAACATTCCTCTGCTCACAGACCTTGGGATACAGTCCTCTGTAAAAGGCAGACATACGGACATACAGGCGATTCCTGCCCACATGGCACGGGGAAGACCTGCCAAATTTATAAAAAGCATGGCACTCGAAACGATAAAAGTCAGTTTCAGATACCAGCGGCTTCTTGCAGAGTGCAGATCGAATTCGCGGAAAAGATCTGAAAAAGTTCTGCGGTAGGGACGATTTTTCTGATTCTTATAGAAAATCCCCATACACAGGAGCATTCCCACGAAAAGACCGATGACGCGAAGCAGATAGGCATGTCCCTGCACATCATATCCGGTCAGAAGAAGATAACCAAGAACAAAAGTGGAATGATTATACATAATAACATTGTGGCATCCAAAAATCATTAGATGCACAAGAAATCCTGCTAGTGGCGGAAGCATATTTGCGAGACGCGGTCCGGTCATGAGAATAGCAAAGAGGAGGACGATAACACCAAGTCCATGTGTGGTTCGAATCCCGAAATCGGCCTGCCGGAGTACCAGAATAGCCAGAAGTACCGTAACACCTACGACGCTGTTCTCGGGTTCAAGAAATTTGCTGAAAAGAGAAACAACCGCTACACAAAAAGCCATGACCAAATATACTTTAAAATTGTAAATCAGAATATGGCGCCTTTTTTCTTTTGGGGTGGTAGTTTTGTGAATCAGTTGCTTGGATCCGGCAGAACTTAACTGCAGTTCCTGATAAAAAGTCATAAATTTTCATCCTTTCTATTTACAAAGTAAAATGTAGAGGAAACTATAACGCAAAACAGGAGAAAGGTCAAGAGAAAAGAGCTTCGTTATAAAAATTTGATAGTGCCGGATACCAGGCGGGCATAAAACAGAACCTGTGGTTCTTTTTGTATACCGCTTTCGCAATCGCCACACCGCCAGTCACAGAAACGGTTTGTGTGCATATATTAACCAAAACGGTCATCATTGAGAGGAACTCTCAAAATGTCATCTCCTGTTATAAAATCCATGCAGACCGCATCCGACCGTGGTCAGCTTCAGATCCAGATTGTGTCTCGGATTCAGAACCGACCCATCCGGGAAGCAAAAATCAGTATCAGTTATACCGGAGCGCCGGGGCAGCCGTTAGAACAGGTACAGACGAACAGCAGCGGGCAGACGGAAATGCTGGAACTTGCAGCACCGCCGGTGGAGTACAGCCTGCAGCCTTCGGTGGAACAGCCGTATTCGAAATATAATCTGAATGTGGAGGCAGAAGGATACGAACCGGTGGAAGTATCCGGAAGTGAGATCCTGTCCGGTGAGATCAGCAGACAGAAAATAGAACTTCGACCGCTCAGCGACGGTGCCTATGAAGATGTGGTGATCCCGGATCATACGTTGTTTGGTGATTATCCGGAAAAAATCCCGGAGGAAGAGGTGAAACCGGTGAATGAGTCCGGGGAAATCGTACTGAGCCGTGTGGTAATCCCGGAATATGTAGTGGTTCATGATGGCTCTCCGTCAGATTCAACCGCCAACAATTATTATGTGAGATACCGGGATTATATCAAAAATGTGGCGTGCAGCGAAATCTATGCAACCTGGCCGGCAGAGACGATCAAGGCAAATGTCCTGGCGATCATGTCGTTTACACTGAACCGCGTGTATACCGAATGGTATAGAAACAAAGGATACGATTTTACGATCACTTCGTCCACCGCCTTCGATCACAAATGGATCTACGGCCGCAACATTTTCGACAGTATCTCCAACATTGTGGATGAACTTTTTGAAAATTACCTGTCCCGTCCGAATGTCCGGCAGCCGATCCTGACGCAGTACTGCGATGGACAGAGAGTGACCTGTCCGCAGTGGATGAGTCAGTGGGGAAGTAAGTATCTGGGAGATCAGAACTATACTGCGATCGAGATTCTCAGAAACTATTACGGGGACAGCATGTATATCAATTCCGCGGAGGAAATCTCCGGGATTCCGGCATCCTGGCCGGGATATGATCTGGATATCGGGGCGAGCGGTGTGAAAGTGAGACA
>OGKE01001907.1_pt1 | contig 11514 bp, 8 predicted proteins | sample 1572341 | NCBI WGS metagenome assembly OGKE01 (sample SAMEA2582091, study PRJEB24529) | metagenome | biome: Human gut stool | place: China | collected 2011
TGCTCAAGCCGGGCACCTACCGCGAGCTGACCAAGGCAGAGATCAACGGCCTGCGTTCGGCCGCCGCCAAGGGCCGCGCCCAGACCCGCAGCGCAGCACTGCAGTCCAAGGCAGCAGAACGCCGTCCCCGTGGTCCGGTGGGCAAGAGTGCCCCGAAAAAGCGGAAGTAAGCACGTTTGTAGGAGAAGGGACCCCTGTGCATGATTTTGCGCGGAGGTCCCTTTTTGCGGTTGAACATACTGCAGCGCCTACAAGTGAAGAATCGTCATATCTTCATCTGAAAAATGAGCAAAATTGATTCAAGAAGATGCAGCGATGAAAATACGCGCATCACCGCCAAAAGATGAAACCGGGATTTTGGGGGAGGGGAACTGTGTGCCTGCCGGAAACAGGAGATGCTTTCGACAACAAAAGTTCATCCTCCTGAAGCAACCCTGTTCTTCGACGGAAATTGTGCTATAATACAAAAGCAACGCTTTGCCCGGCCCGGTGGGCCCGGCCTGCAGAGCAGATTGGAAACAAGGAGTTTATGGAATCATGGAAAGAGAAACCCTGAAGTCCCGCCTGGGCTTCATCCTGCTTTCCGCGGGCTGCGCCATCGGCATCGGCAACGTGTGGAAGTTCCCCTATATTGCCGGTCAGGGTGGCGGCGGCGCATTCGTGCTGTTTTATCTGGTGTTCCTGGTCATCCTGGGCCTGCCCATCATGACCATGGAGTTTGCGGTGGGTCGCGCCTCCCGCAAGAGCCCGGTGCGGGCCTATCAGGCGCTGGAAAAGCCGGGCCAGAAGTGGCACATCCACGGCTATCTCACCCTGATCGGTTGCTATCTGCTGATGATGTTCTACACCACGGTGGCCGGCTGGATGCTGCACTATTTCTACATGACCGCCATCGGTCAGCTGTCCGGCCTGAACGCCGAGCAGGTAGCCGGTAAGTTCACCGAGATGCTGGCCAGCCCCGGCGTGATGACCTTCTGGATGGTGTTCGTGGTGGTGCTGAGCATTCTGGTGTGCGCCAAGGGCCTGCAGAACGGTCTGGAGCGGGTGACCAAGGTCATGATGATCGCTCTGCTGGCCATCATGGTGGTGCTGGCGGTCAACAGCCTGTTCATGCCCGGCGCAAAAGAGGGCCTCAAGTTCTATCTGGTGCCTGATTTTGCCCGTATGCAGGAGGTGGGCGTGGTCAACACACTGGTGTCGGCCATGAACCAGGCCTTCTTCACCCTGAGCCTTGGCATCGGTGCCATGGCCATCTTCGGCAGTTACATCGGCAAGGAGCACTCCCTGCTGGGCGAGTCGGTCCGCATCGTGGTGCTGGACACCTTTGTGGCCATCACCGCCGGTCTGATCATCTTCCCGGCCTGCTTCACCTATGGTGTGGACCAGACCAGTGGCCCCAGCCTGATCTTCATCACTCTGCCCAACATCTTTGCCAATATGGCGCTGGGTCGTCTGTGGGGCACCCTGTTCTTCCTGTTCATGGCTTTTGCGGCCCTGTCCACGGTGCTGGCCGTGTTCGAGAACATCATCTGCTGCGGCATGGAGCTCACCGGCTGCAGCCGCAGGAAGTCCAGTCTGGTGAATCTGGTGCTCATCATTGCGCTGTCCATGCCCTGTGTGCTGGGCTATAACCTCTGGGCCTGGGACGGCTTTGCCGTGTTCGGCGGTGCCGTGCTGGACTTTGAGGACTTCCTGGTCAGCAACCTGTTCCTGCCGCTGGGCAGTCTGGTGTACCTGCTGTTCTGCGTCACCAAGTACGGCTGGGGCTGGGACAACTACAAGAAGGAAGTCAACATCGGCAAGGGCCTCAAGATGCACGACTGGATGCGCGGCTACCTGACCTACGTTCTGCCGGTCATCGTGCTGTTCATCTTTGCCTTTGGCATCTACGACAAATTCTTCGCATAAAACTGCGGCTCCTCTTATCTGGTTAAGAGGAGCCTTTTCTGACAGAAAGGAGTTCCGGATGCACATTCTTGTCTGCGACGACGATGCCGCCTTCAGCGCGAAGGTGGCGGAGTATGCGGCGACTTACTTTGAAGCGCACGAGATCCCGGTGCAGGCTACGGTCTGTTCCGACCCGGAGCAGGTGCTGGCGATCCCGGACCTGAAGCTGTACCGCATTGCATTCCTGGATGTGGACATGCCGCAGGTCAACGGCATTGCACTGGGCGGCCAGCTCCGGCACCGCAATCCGGACATCTGTCTGGTCTATGTATCGGCCTATCTGGCCTTTGCGCTGGATGGCTACAAGGTCAACGCCTACCGCTACATCCTCAAACGGGACGTCGCCAAGCAGCTGCCCAGCTGTCTGGAGGACATCTATGCGTCCATGATGCAGGCCGGTACTAAGACCCTCACCGTGCACCACAACCGCGAGAACATTCGCATCCCGCTGGACCAGATCTATTATCTGGAGAGCGAGGGCCGGGTCATCAATGTGTATGGGGACATTGCGCGGGAACATTTCTGCACCTTTTACGGCAAGCTGAAGGAGCTGCCGCCCATTCTGGCCCGGAATGGTTTTTTGCAGGTGGGCCGCAGCGATGTGGTCAACCTGCAGCATGTGTGCGCCATCCGGAATTACCGGGTGCTGATGAAAAACGGCGTGGAGCTCAGCGTCAGCCGCAGCAAGTATGCGGCTGTCCGCGCGGCCTATCTGGAATGGAAGGGGCAGTTCGGTGATGAGTGACAGCCTTATCTGGACGCTGTTGGGGCATCTGGTGTGCATTGCGCAGTGGGCGGCGTTCATTCTGGTGGATTACGCCTATCTGGGCCGGGGCAGGCGGTTCCGTCACCCCTGTGTGTGGGCCGCGCTGCTGGCGCTGGCTGTGCTGGCGCTCTCGGTGCTGTGCGGTTTTGGCTTTTTCAATATCAAATCAGTGGTCAGCAATATCATCTACCTGCTGGTCATCGCGCTGCTGTTCGGCGGCACGGCAGTGGACCGGATGTCTGCCTGCATCATCAACGGCATTCTGTGCCTGCTTACCGAAAATACGGTCAGCTTTGTCTTTGCACGGCTCCACGGCATCTGCCCCGGTGAAGTCTGGCACTACAGGACCTGTCTGGCGGCACTGGTGATCTCAATTTTGCTGGTGGGCATTCTGGCAGCACGCTTTCTGTGCCGGTGGAACCACTGCAGTGCGCTGGACCCGCTGCAGGCATTGCTGATGAGCTTTTTCCCGGGCGTCGTGGTGCTGCTGAACATCTTCATCATGATCTCCTCCAACCGCTGCGTGCCCACTCTGCTGGACCTGATGCTGACGGTGGGCCTGACCATTGCGGTGCTGGTGCACCTGGCCATCGTGCAGATGTTCAACGATCAGGTGGTGCAGGGGCAGGCGTCGCACTTTCAGGCCGCGCTGGAACAGCAGCGCGCAGAAGCCCTCATGGAGTCCTACACGGCACAGCGCCGCCTGACCCATGAGTTCACCAACCACATTGCCGCACTGGATGCGCTGCTCCGGCAGGGCGATCTGACCGGCGCACAGGAATACCTTTCCAGCGTGAGCAAGGTGGTGGCCGCCGGAACCACCATTCTGGACACCCACAACCCACTGCTGGACTCCCTGCTCAGCCGCAAGTATGAGGAAGCTGCGCAGCAGGGAGTGGAGCTGTACTTCGACCTGTGTGACCTCAAGGACCTGCCCTTTTGCGGCACGGACCTGGTCATCGTCATCTCCAACCTGCTGGACAATGCCATCCGGGCGGCGGCGCAGGCCAAACCGCCGGAGGTGTACCTTCGGGCGCGCAGGAACGAGGAAGAATACCTCATCTCGGTGCGCAACCGGGTGCAGAAGGACCTGGAGCTGGTGGATGGGGAGCTGCCGCGTTCCACCAAGGCAGAGCCGGGCCATGGCATGGGCCTTGTCAACGTGCGGGAGGTGCTGGACCGCTGCCGCTGCGAGTACACGCTCAGCTGCCGGGACCGCTGGTTCCGCTTTACCTGTGCGATGCCTACCCGCAAGTTGTGACAGTTACCGATGCAGAATATGACATTTTCTCTGCAACAATAGCGTAACTCTGCTATACTGGACCCAGTAAAGGAACGCAAGGCAGTGCAGGCAGAGGTTGCGGCCGGGAGCTTTTCCGGGTTCTGCAGCATTGTGGCGTCAGGCTGCGGTGCGTGTGCAGCTGTGAAACCTTTGCTTTTGCGGGCTGTTCCGGTGGCGTGTGCCGGGCAGCAGAGCGTCTGACGGGGCTTGTCCGGCAGTTCATTTGGGGAATTGCATGATATAAGCTCATGGCAACTGCCGTACTTTGTGCGGTATCAGGGCCGGAAAGTTTCGTCAGACCATTCGGAACAAAACAGGCGGCTTCCCTCCGGGTAACCGGACAGGAAGCCGCCTGTTCTTTTTGTTTGTTTTTGCTGTTCCGGAGCGGGGAAAAGGGGCAGCGGAGATTATTCCGGCTTGACCTGCAGCTCCTGCTCGCAGTAGAGGCAGCGGTACTTGCCGTTGGAGCTCAGCTCAAAGATCTGGTCGCACTCTTCCTCAATGGAGGAGATGCAGCGGGGGTTGCGGCAGCGCACGATGTTCACCAGACGCTTGGGAGGCTTCGGCCGTTCCTTGCGCACAGGCTTGCCGTTCTCGATCACGGTCACGCTGATGTCCGGGTCAAGGTAGGTCAGCACATCCAGGTTCAGCCAGGAAGCATCGCCCTCCACCTTGATGATGTCCTTGCGGCCGGAAGCGGACTTGCGGCTGCGTGCGTTCTGGATCAGAGCCACGCTGGCGGTGCGGTTGTCCTTGATGCCCAGCAGGTCCATCAGACCAATGGCGGTGCCGGCCTTGATGTGGTCGATCACAAGGCCGTTCTGGATCTCGTCAATGTTCAGCATATCAGTTTTCCTCCTTTGCCTTGGGGTCGTGCAAGCCCAGCAGGGTCATGATCAGTGCCATGCGGACGTAAACGCCGTTCTGCACCTGCTCAAAGTAAGCGGCACGGGGGTCATCGTCCACATCCAGTGCGATCTCGTTCACGCGGGGCAGGGGATGCAGCACGGCCATGTCCGGCTTTGCCAGCCCCATCTTTTCCTTGGTCAGCACATAGCTGTTCTTCAGGCGGATGTAATCCTCTTCGTTGAAGAAGCGCTCCTTCTGCACACGGGTCATGTACAGGATGTCCAGTTCTGGCATGACCTCTTCCAGGCTGCGGGTCTCCTTGTATTCGATGCCGTTGGCCTCCAGCACATCGTTGATGATGTAATCCGGCACCCGCAGCTCTTCCGGGCTGATGAGCACAAAGCGGATGTTCTGGCAGCGGGCCATGGTCTTGATCAGGGAATGCACCGTGCGACCGAATTTCAGGTCACCGCACAGGCCGATGGTCAGATCGTCCAGTCGGCCCTTGCGGCGGCGGATGGTCATCAGGTCGGTCAGGGTCTGGGTGGGATGCTGGTGGCCGCCGTCACCGGCGTTGATCACCGGGATGCGGGAGTAGCGGGAAGCACGCAACGGTGCGCCCTCCTTGGGGTGGCGCATAGCCACGATGTCGGCATAGCAGGACACCACACGGATGGTGTCGGCCACGCTCTCGCCTTTGCTGGCGCTGGACACGTTCTCACTGGGAAAGCCCAGCACATGGCCGCCCAGGTTCAGCATGGCGGCCTCAAACGAAAGGCGGGTGCGGGTGGACGGCTCATAGAACAGGGTGGCCAGTTTTTTGTGGGTGGCCACATCCTGATAGGCGGCCGGATCGTCGTGGATGCGGTCGGCAAGGTCGAGCAGGGTGGTGATTTCCTGCTGGGTGAAATCCAACGGGTCGATCAGATGACGCATGGTTACGTTACCTCCGTTACATCAAAGCGGTTTAAAGCAGTTTGCGTAAAATGGAAAAATCAAAGAAGTTTGTGTAGTAGCTCAGCGAACGCATCACCGGGCGGCACAAACGATTGAAACACACTTCGTCCAGCAGCAGCATGGCCTCGCCGGGGGCAAGCCGCATGGCTGCACGGATGGACTCATCGCCGCAGCTGGCTTTCAGGTGGGCCACGTTCGAGGAGATCTGCTGGTGGCACTCTCGTTCCAGAATATCGAACACACCGCCGGTCAGGTCGATGCGGGTGTAGTCCCGGTTGCCGAACAGGCTGCGCGGCAGATAGTCGATGGAGTAGATCACCGGGGTGGTGTCGGCAAGGATGCGCTTTTTGATGCAGATCACCTCGTCGCCGGGTTCGATGTCCAGATTATGGGCCAGCTCATCCCCCGCCCGGATGGGAAACACCTGAATGCCGTCGGCATGGGGGTAGCTGCCAAAGCTGCGGATCAGCGGGTAATATTCCAGCTTCTGGTCCAGACGGCTGCGCAGGCCCAACACCGAACGGTTCACCACCGTGCCGATGCCGCGCACCCGCTCTACATAGCCTGCACGCTCCATTTCGCTCAGAGCGTCCCGGATCACGGTGCGGCTTACCCCCAGTTCGGCGGCAAGATCCACCTCCGCAGGCAGGCGGTCCGCATGGGCATAGCGCCCGGTGCGCAGTTCGTCCAGCAGGCTGGCGACCACCCGGTCGCTGATCACGGCACCGCCCAGTCGGCTGGAGGCGGCAAGAGTAGATTCCTTCATTTCGGTTCCTCCGTTCACAGGCGGGCAGGCCGCCGGGACTTCAAAAGACCCTGCAGGCCGCATGATGCACTGCCCCCAAAGCCCTTTGCTTCTATTATAACATAAATTGACATTTAGAAAAGCGGCATTTATACTGGAAACAAAGAAAAAGTACGATTTTATTTTGGAGGGCATTGCAATCATGGAACTCATTCTGCACAAAGTCTGCGGCCATCCGGCACAGCAGGCGGTCACCCTGCGGCGCTGCACACCGGACGAAGCCCCGGCGGTGTATGCGCTGCAAAACGAGGTGCACGCCGCCATGCCGCACCCGGAGTGGTTTGTTACCGACACGCTGGAACATATCACCGGTTATATCACCGACAGCCTGTGCATCGGGGTGTGGCAGGGCAGTCGGCTGGGCGCGTACCTGACCTTCCATTACTGCGGCCAGAGCCCGCACAACTATGCGGCTTTTCTGGGTGTGCCGCAGGCCGAGTGGCCCCATTGGGCCAATGCCGACAGCGCTGTGGTGCACCCGGACTGGCGGGGCAACGGCCTGCAGCGCCGCATGCTGGAAGCTGCCCTGCCGCTTCTGCCGGAGAGCATCACGCACCTGGGAGCCACGGTCAGTCCGGCCAACCCCTACAGTCTGAGCAACGCCCTGGCCTGCGGGTTCACCATCCGTGCCCGCCGCGAAATGTACGGTGGGTTCGACCGCTACCTGCTGGCGAAGGAGCTGTAAAAAGAAAAGAGCTGCTGCACGATGAAATGCAGCAGCTCTTTGTGGTATACAATGCGGTCGGTGCGGGCTGGAAGCTGACCGCCGCGAGATAAGGCTCCCTCTCTGAGGGAGCTGGCATCGCACAGCGATGACGGAGGGAGTATTATGCAGCCTGCAGGTTCTGCCCCTTTTTCTGCAGCTTGCGCCGTACCACCAGCAGGCAGATCAGATGCACCGAGGCGGTCAGAACCCAGCTGATGGGGTAGCTGATGTACAGCATGAACGGGGTGCGGTTCAGCTGGAAGATGGTGGCGATCCACACCAGACGCAGCAGGCAGCTGCCGATCAGGCTCACCACCATGGGCAGCACGCTGTAACCCAGGCCGCGCAGGCTGCTGGCCAGTGTGTCCATGATGCCGCACAGCAGGTAGGTGCCGCAGATGATCCACAGCCGCTCGTATCCGGCAGCGATCACGGCCTCGTCCGAGGAGTAGAAGTGCAGCAGCTGCCGACCAGCCAGTGCCGCACCGCCGCCCAAAAGAATGCCGGTGACCACGGCGCACAGCAGGCAGTTGCGCATCACGCGGTCCAGATTGTGATACTTGCGTGCACCCATGTTCTGGCTGGTAAAGGTCACGGCGGCCTGTGCAAAGGCGTTCATGGCCGTGTAGACGAAGCCTTCCAGATTGGACGATGCCGAGCTTCCGGCCACGACCGTGGAGCCGAAGGAATTGATGGCGGACTGGATCACCACATTGGACAGGCTGAACACGGTGCTCTGCAGGCCCGCCGGCAGGCCGATGAGTAGGATCTGCTTCAGGGCGCCGGCGTGAAAGCCCAGCTTGTGCAGGTCTAGATGCAGCGCGCCCTTTTCCCGCACCAGCATGGCGGTGACCAGGCAGGCCGACACCGTCTCACTGATGATGGTGGCCAGCGCAACGCCCGCCACGCTCATGGAAAAGCCGATGACGAACACAAGGTTCAGCACCACATTGATGATACCGGCCGCCGCCAGACAGTACAGCGGGCGCTTGGTGTCGCCCACGGCCCGCAGCAGAGCGCTGCTGAAGTTGTACAGCATGTTCATGGGCATGCCGATGAAATAAATTTTGAGGTACAGCGCGGAAAGGTCGATGACATCCTCCGGGCAGCTCATGAGCTCCAACAGGCCGCGGGCGGCAAAAAAGCCCACCACGGCCAGCAGTACGCCGCTGGTAAGGCCCAGCGTCACGGCGGTGTGCACGGTGTCCTGTATGCCGTGCTCGTCCTTTGCGCCAAAGCAGCGGGCAGCTACGACGTTCGCGCCCAACGAGAGCCCAACGAACAGGTTCACCAGCAGGTTGATCAGGGAACCGTTGGAGCCGGCAAAGCGGCCCACCACCACAACGTCTGCCGCGTTGAACAGCAGCTGCAAAATGCTGGATGCAGCCAGCGGAATGGAAAACAGAATGATCTTTTGCAGCATCGGGCCGCTGGTCAGGTCAGCGGAACGGTCTGCCCGGGTTTGCGTCATGGGGTCACACGCCTCCTTGAAATGTTTTTGATATCTGAATCGGTTGATTTTAGATCGTACCCGGAAAGCCGGGCGCAAATACTTATTATACGTCAGACGTCCGCAAAACGCAAGAGCCCCAGAACCGCAAACGTTCCGGGGCTGCTGTGAAAACTGGGTCAGTGAGAGGCGTCCAGCACGGTCCAGTGCCCGTCGTGTTCAGGATCCATCGTCTCGCCGTCATCGGTGTACATGCGGTACGCAGCATGGCCGTCGGCGTCCGGGCAGGCCAGCAGGGCAATGGGCTGCTCGTCCAGCGCGGCGGTGCAGGCAGCGGGCTTTGCCAGCGGCACGGCATGACCCGGCCGCACGAACAGCAGCACTTCGTTCAGGGCACAGTGCACATAGTGGTGGCCTGCAGGCAGGGCCTCGGTGTCGTAGTCCTCGGCGCTGCGCAGACGGTACAGTTGCATGGGCCCCGGCAGGTAGACATGCCGCCCGGCGGCGTTCTGGGTGTACATCGGAGCCAGCATGACGCCGTCGCCCAGCAGCAGCTGGTCCTGCACCTCCCGTGCTTCGGGGTCTGCAGGCCAGTCAAAGCCCAGCGGGCGGAAGTAGCCGGTGTTCTCCAGGGCGCTCTTCATGAACTCGCTGTACAGGTAGGGCAGCAGGGCATAGCGCAGGCGCAGCATCTCCCGCAGGGCGGGCAGCTGGTCGGCAAAGCGGAAATATTCCTGCTCGCGGGTCCCGGCAGCGGCATGGTTGCGCATCAGTGGGGTGAACAGGCCAAACTCCAGCCAGCGCAGGGCCAGGTCCGGGGTGGTGTCGCCCGCGAAACCACACAGGTCGGCACCGGTGTACAAAAAGCCGCACATCTGCACACTGGGCATCATCTGAATGTTGGCCAGCAGCTGTTCCCAGCTGGAATGGTTGTCGCCCAGCCAGATGCCGCCGTACCGGTGGCTGCCAATGATGCTGGAACGGCTGTACAGCAGGGTGCGCCTGCCGGGGCGCAGGTCGGCAAAGGCCTCCCCGGCAGCGCGGGTCATGCTGCCGCCGTACAGATTGTGCACCCGGTCGTGCCGCACCTGCTGCCCGGCCAGATCGTGGTAGAAGCTGGCGTAGTCGGCAGGGCTGTTCATCAGGCCCATGGCACCGCCCACCACCTTGGCAAAGAACTCTTCCTGCTCCAAGTTGTCTTTTTCACGCAGCTGTGCCATGCTGTCCAGAAATGCCCGGAGCCGCTCCGGGGAGTAGAACAGCGCGGGTTCGTTCATGTCGTTCCAGAAGCCCTCAATACCGCAGTCGGTCAGCACCTTGTAGCGGTGGCCGAACCAGCCCCGCACTTCCGGGCGCAGAAAATCGGCAAAATAGGCCTTGCCGGGCCACACGGCAGCCACAAAGGGGGTGCCGTCGGCTTTGGTGCAGAAATATCCCTTCTCCAGCCCCTCGGTGCAGGTGGGGTTCTCCGGGTCGATGCGCACGCCCGCGTCGATGATGGGCACCAGCCGGATGCCCTGCTGCTTCAGCTCGGCACTCAGCGCAGCCAGATCCGGGAAGCGCTCCTTGTTCACCGTAAAATCCGCGTACCTCTGCATATAGTCGATGTCCAGGCAGATCATGTCCAGAGGCAGCTCGTTCTCGCGGTACTGGCGGGCGATGGCGCGCACGTCCTCGGCAGTCTTGTAGCCCCAGCGGCTCTGGGCAAAACCAAAGGCCCATTTGGGCGGGATGTAGCTGTGGCCGATCAGCTTCCGGAATTCGGTGCAGACGGCGTTCGGGCTGTCGCCGGTCAGGATGTACAGGTCGTAGTCCGGCTCTTCGGTGCGGAAGGTCAGCCGGTCGTGCCGGGTGTAGCCGATATCGTAGAACACCTTTCCCGGGAAATCCACGAACACGCCAAAGACGCTGCGGCCCGCACCGCCGTCGATGAGCAGAAAATTGTGCGCCCCATAGTACGAAAGCCGGTTTTCTCCGTGGTGCGACTCGTCGGTGTTGTCGGTCACATAATGCCAGCCGCGCTTGTTGATGCTGCGGGGCATCTCGCCCAGGCCGTACACCACGGCATCCTCTGCCAAAGAGAAGCTCCAGCTCCCGTCTGGTTCTGCGGTGAGGTACGGCACTGCGGTGGCGGCAGGCTCCACCGGCAGCACGACGCTCTCGGTGGGCAGCGGGCAGCCAAACGTAAAACGTTGGATCATGGTAAAAACTCCTTGTTCCCAAAAAATCAAAAGCCCTTTTGTACCTTTATCTTACGGCAGGCCCTGCCGGAAAACAAGAGACAAAACCGGCACGTTTTTGCTACAAAACCGTCATGACGGCATAAAAATGAAAAAATTCCGTCCTTCCGGGCGGAATCGAATTGAAAAAGGCAGCCCATGCTGGTATACTGAAGCGGTATTCAGGAAGCAAACAAGAACGGAGGGAACGTTTGTGTATCGCAACGGGATCAAACGCCTGCTGGCTGTGGTGCTGTCGCTGTGCGGCATGATCTGCCTGTCCTGGCTGTTTCTGATTCTGGCTGTCGCCATCAAGCTGGATTCGCCCGGCCCGGTGTTCTTCAAACAGAAGCGTGTGGGCATTGGCAAAAAGCACTTTTACATTTTAAAGTTCCGCACCATGCGCATCGACACGCCCCACGATATGCCCACCCATCTGCTGCACGACCCGGACCAGTATATCACCCGCATGGGGCATTTCCTGCGCAAGACCAGTCTGGACGAGCTGCCCCAGCTGTGGAATATCTTTGTAG
>OGKE01001929.1_pt1 | contig 11395 bp, 6 predicted proteins | sample 1572341 | NCBI WGS metagenome assembly OGKE01 (sample SAMEA2582091, study PRJEB24529) | metagenome | biome: Human gut stool | place: China | collected 2011
GATTTTCTTTTTGAATGAAATGAAAAGACATTAAATAAAATTTAAGTGTTATAGTTGGAGGCAAAGATTGGACATCATAATCATCTTTTACTGAACTGTAACTTTTGAAACTTAAAAAATTCGTAAAAACCTTGAAAAAAACATGAAAAACTGATATAACTTAACTAATAAAAACCAAGGAGAAAATATAAAATGAAAGATATTTGGATAGACGCAACTAATAAGGAAAAGAAAGTTAATAAGAAAAAAATAGTTATTTTAACGATAATTATAGTATTTATTGTAATAGCAATTATAACAATTGGGCTATATAGTACTAATGACAAGGCAAGAGAATGGATTGATAAAAATATATTTAGAAAAGAAGTATTACAAGATAAAGTAGCAACAATAGATTTAAAAGAGAATCAAGATTCTAATATTTATGCTTTTAATAAATATATAGGTATTTTAAATAAAACTAAATTTTCAGTTTATAATAGTACAGGAAGTCAGGAAAAGACACTTGATTTACAAATTTCAAATCCTATTTGGGGTTCAGCAAATAGATTTTTAGCAATAGCAGAAAACAAAGGGAAAAAAGTCTATTTAATTTCAGATAAAGACATAGCTTGGGAAGCGGAAGTGGAAGGAAACATTTCACAAGTACATGTTAATAAAAATGGATATGTAGCAGTAGTAATAGTAGATACAAGTTATAAAACAGTTATAAAAACATATAATCCTCAAGGAAAAGAATTGTTTAATACATATCTATCATCAACAAGAGCAGTAGATGTTAGCATCTCAAATGATAATAAGTATTTAGCAATTGCAGAAGTTGACACATCAGGTACTATGATACAATCTAGTATAAAAGTTATATCAATAGATAAGGCAAGTACTGATCCTACTAATTCATTAGAAAATACATATAAGGGAGAAGAAAATAAGCTAATAACTAATATAAAATATCAAAATAAAAATAAGCTAGTTTGTATGTATACAGACTCTATACATCAAATAGAGAACGGAGAAGATATAACACTAATAGATAATCAAAATAAAAAAGTAATATTTCAATCAGTAAATTTAGTAAATAGAGCATGTTCAATTGAAGAAAAATCTTCGGGATTATTTACAGCAGATTCTTTAGTAAATATAGTGAATATTGAAAATCATGAAATAAAGCAATATACAGCAAGTTCTGTTACTAAAGAATTATATACATATGGAAATATTATAGCAATTAATTTAGGAACAGAAGTAGAGTTCATTAGTACAGATGGATGGCTTGTAAAGAGATATGTGGCAAATCAAGAAATTACTAATATTGTTGTTTCAGATAGTATAGCCGGAATTATCTATAGAGATAAAATTGAAATTATAAACTTATAAAAGGGGATAAATTATGGGAATTGTAATTGATATAATAATTATATTATTTATATTAGCTTCAGCGTTTTTTGGCTATAAAAAGGGATTAATTTCATTGGCAATAAATATATTAGCATTTATAATTGCAATGGTTGTAACATTATTATTATATAAACCAATTGGTAATATAATAATTAATAATACTACAGTAGATGAAAAGTTACAACAAATGATACAAACCAAAATAGAAGAGTTTATGAAAAATGATGATAGTAAAGATAGTTCAAGTAAACTTATAGAAAGTGCAAAAAATGGACTTTTACCAGATACATCTGAAAGTTTATCAATAAATATTATATATGGAATAACATTAATAGTGTTATTTATAATAATTAAAATTTGTTTATTACTAGTTAATTCGTTAGCTAATCAAGTAGCAAAATTTCCAATTATAAAACAGTTTAATGAAATAGGAGGAGTTTTGTACGGATTATTAAGAGGAATTATTATTACTTATGTGATTTTAATGGTAATACAATTAGTAGTAATACTTAATCCAAATGGAGCACTTGATAATGCTATGCAAGAATCGTATTTAGCAAAGACAATGAGTAGTTATAATATATTAAATGTGTTTTTTAAAACATAATATTTTCTAAAAAATACTATAAAATAAGAGATTGGGGTATTAGTTATGACTCAATCTCTTTTTGTTAATGTTGGAGTTTATGTTACTATTAAAAAAGTAAATTCAGTAAAGATTATAAGAATGTAAATTATACTGTGTTTATTTATTGTGAATTTTTTGTAAAATTATTGCGTTTTATATATAAGTTTGTTATACTTATAACATAAAATTTTAGGAGTGAGCGATTTTGAAAAAAGGTAATTCCAACAAAAGAGAAAAAAAAGGAACAACAAATAAGAAAAAGAAAAAAGTATGGAAAAAAGTTTTACTTATAATGCTATTTATTATATTAATAGCAGGAAGTGTATTTGCATATAAAGTTTGCAAAAATGGAGGCGGAATGTCTGGGATGTTAGCAACAGTGGTAGGACATGATGAAAATACCAAGAAAAATTTAGGGGAATTTAAATGCTTAATATTAGGTATTAGTACAGATCAAGAAAATGTAGATTTAACTGATACTATTATGGTTGCTTCTTATAATCCAAATACTCAAAAAGCTACATTATTATCTATTCCAAGGGATACATATACTGGAAAAACCCCAGCTAAAGCAACAGCTTATGAAAAAATAAATGCATTGTATAGTAGAAAACATAGACCAGATGAAACTTTAGAAGCAGTAAATGAAATAACAGGTTTAGATATTAAATATTATGTAGTAGTAAAAACAGAAGCTTTAATTAAATTAGTAGATGTAATTGGAGGTATTACATTTGATGTTCCAATTGATATGAATTATGATGATACATCACAGAATTTACACATTCATTTAAAAGCAGGAGAACAAAAATTAGATGGAGACAAAGCAGAACAGTTAGTAAGGTTTAGACATAATAATGATGATACTTCATATCCAGAGGAATATGGTGACAATGACACAGGAAGAATGAGAACACAAAGAGAATTTATTATGCAAGTTATAAAACAAACAGCAAAACCAGAAAATATATTTAAAATTGGAGAAATTTTAGAAGTTGCAAAAGAATATGTAATAACTAATATAGACTTTGAAGTTGCAAAAGATTATGTCCCATATGCAGTAGAGTTTAATACAGATGATTTATTAACAGCTAGTTTACCAGGAATCAATACTAATAAAAATACATCTGGAACATGGGTATTTATACATGATAAAAAAGCAACACAAGCATTAATACAGGAGTTATTTTATGATAGAGATAATACAGAAGAGTTAACTGAAAATGCAGAAACTACAACAAATAATGTGACTTCAAATACTTCAACTAATAGTACTATTAATAATACAGTAACATCAAATAAAAAAAGTGATATTAAAATAGAAATATTAAATGGAAGCGGAGATAGTAAAAAACTACAAAAGGCAGTAAGTGAACTAGAAGGAGCAGGTTATAAAGTTACTAGAACTGGAACTACTAATTCAACTTCTAAAACAACTATTATAGATAAAAAAGATGTAAGCAATACTTTATTACAAAACATGAAAGAAGTATTAGGTACAGGGGTTATACAAAATAGTCAATCAAGTTCAAGCAAAGTCGATGTAACAATTATTATAGGAAAAGATTATTAATAATCAATATACTATTATAGAAAAGATAAGATAATAATTTAAAATGCTTATCTTTTCTATAATAAATTTAATTCAACAAAATTTATTTCAAGTAAGATTCTTACTAAAATCCAAATTAATAAATATTAGTTATAAAGCACATAATGTGGTGGTTATATAAAAAAAGCCAAAGAAAAAATATAAGATTAATATAAATTATATGGTTTGCTAAATTATTCTGAGGAAGGAGAGATACATATAAGAATAAATAATTTCAATAAAAAAAATAAAATTCTATTAATAGTAATTGTAGCAATTGTTGCAATAAGTAGTTACTATTTTATTTTTGATAGAAAAGAAGAGTGGTTAAACAATCAAGAACAAAATTTAGAAATAAAAGAAGAGATTAAAACAAATGATCAAATTGAAAATAATTCTAATGAACAACAACTAGAAAAAAACGAAAATATAATTGTTCATGTTAGCGGAGCCGTAAATAAAGAGGGAATTGTAGAATTGAAAAATAATTCCAGAATTATAGATGCTATAGATAAAGCTGGGGGATTAAAAGATGAAGCAGATATTACAAATATAAATTTAGCATATATAATAGAAGATGGGATGAAAATTCATATACCAAGTAAAGAAGAAAAAGAGTCAACTATAATTGTAGAAAGTAATATAGATTCTGGAACAGTAGAACAAAGTAATGAGATAAAAAGTAATAATAATAAAAAGTTAAAGATAAATATAAATACAGCTACTAAAACGGATTTAGAAACTTTACCTGGAATTGGAGAATCAACAGCTTTAAAAATAATAGAATACAGAAAGGAGAAAGGAAAGTTTAAATTAATAGAAGATATAAAACAGGTAAATGGTATTGGAGAAAATAAATTTAATAAGATAAAGGAACTAATTACAGTATAAAATAGTAAATAAAATGGCATGTAATCAAATTGTAATAAAAATAAAATATTAAAGAATGTAGTGTTTATATTTTAAATATCCGCAAGTAGTTTTCTAGTAATGCATTGTAATATTCTTGAACTAAGAAATAGCTACTATTGAAACTAAAATAATAATGTAGTAAATTTTAATTAGTGATTAATAACATTAAAGGGGATATTATTATGAAAATTAGGAAATTTTTGAAAGTATTAAATTTTTTATTTATTATTTTGGTGGCAGAAGTAATAATTGGACTAGTATGTATAACAAATAAGATAAAAGATGCTAAGTATGAAGAAGATAAAACTAGTATTACTCAAATAGCAATTAATCCAATTGAGAAAAGATTGGCGAGGTCACAAGCTCCATCTGATCAAGTTACAAGAATTACTTCATCAAGTAGATTAATATTAGAGCGTATAGTAAAGACTATGGAGAATACTGGATATGGAAAAGGATATTGGACTCAATGTAAAAATGCAGTAAGGACGCCAACACCTACTTCAGGAGGATTATATTATATAGACATACCATCATTTTATTTTAACGAAGACGTTGGAGGAGCATGGAATTCAACATATGTATATTATTGTAAAGAGATAACAGAATTTGATTTTTCAGGATTAAATATAGGAGGAATAACTACATTACCTGACTTTTCAAAATGGCCTAATTTAAGAAGATTAAATTTTTCTAATTGTAAAATATCTGAAACAAGTGGATTTATGACTTCTTCTGGAAGGAAAGCTTTAAGAAAGATTACATATATAGATTTAAGTAAAAATAATATTGAAAGCATAAATGCTGGTATTGTACATGATGCTAGATATAATTTACAACACCAAATAATAACTAAATATTTAGGAACAATAAAAAGTGGAAATACAGGAAATAGTACATTGCCAGATATCTTTGTGAAATCATATGGTAATATAGTAGCACCTACTTATTATAAGGAGAATATTGTCAAGATATCTGGGAAAAAAGTTACAGTTAAAAGTAAAGGAAAAGAACAAGAAAAAGCAATGGTTCGAATACCAGGTACGTCAAGTTCACCATTTAAAGGATCATATGTAATGTTTAATTGGTCAGGAATCAAAGCAAGTACTAATCCAAATAATAACAACAACAATAATAACAATAATAATCAAATTTATTATAATATATCTCTATCATATAAATCAAGCACTACCAGTGGGTGGGAACAAATAAAATATATTGAAATTTATCCAACTTCAGGGGAAAATGTTAATTACAATAATGCTAAAGTTTATGTAAATGGAAATTATGTAGGAAATAATACAGTAAAGTATCCAGTAACTAAAAATGGAAAATATACTATAAAGATAACATATCCAGGATTAAGAGATATAATTCTGAACCAAGAAGTTAAAGGAATAGATAGAGAACATCCAACTTTTACTACTAATTATAAAAGTGAAACAGGTAAAAATATAAAGTATTTGACAGTATATGCTAAAGATAATGTTGCTATAAAAAATATATCAGTAAATGGAACTAATATATATAGTTGTAATAAAAAAGATTATTATTGTGCATATTCAGCAACATATAAAATTTCTAAATCTGGAAAATATACAATTAAAGTTGAAGATTTAGCAGGAAATTGGAGAAAGATAGAAGAGAATGTTAATGTAGACACTACTCCACCTAAAATACAAAGTTTACAAATAAAGAAAAATGATAAGATTTATGATAAAGATAAATGTGCAGTAAAAGTAGGAGACAAATTGATATTAAATCTTAAAGCACATGAAGAAGTTTCAAAATATAGTGGAATAAAAATTAATGGAACAGATTTAAAAACTGGTACAATAAATGTAGGAAATAAAACCAATTTCTCTATAGAAATTCCAATAACAGATAAATTTGGAACAGGGACTTTATATGGAGATTATGTAATAGAAATATATGGACTATCAGATAAATGGGGAAATGCTACAAGTTATACTATAAAAAATAAAGTTTATTTCGATAGTAGTTATCCTGAAATAAGTGAAATAAATATAACAGGAGGAAAATTGTCATCTGATAAACAAAAAATGACAATATACCAAAATCAAAAAATAGTAATAGATTTAACAACAGAAGAAAAACTTGGAAATAATCCAGAAATATATGTATGTGGACACAAAACGACTTTTGCTAGATTAAAAAATAAAAATAAAAAAGATAAAAGTGAAATATACCATTATTATGCATATTTAGATTCAAATTATATACTACAAACAGCTAATGCATTTGGTTATGTAGATAAATGTATACCAATAGAGATAAAGAATTATAAAAATTTGTCAGGAAACTTGGGAGATGACATTATTATAGATGAAAGTAACAAATCTTCAAATGGAATTTATTTATATTACGGAAATAGTGAATTAAATAAGTTATATTTAGCAAGTGATAAAAATGTAAAGGATGAGGCTATAGCAGGAGATATAAATCAAGATGGATATATTAATGAATACGACTATTTGTTATTACAAAGATATTTATCTAAATTACAAGAACTTACAGATGATCAAAAAAAATATGCTAATGTTGATGGAAATGAATCTATTGATGCTAATGATTTAACAGCTTTAAAAGTTATTATAAATAAAAGAGTAAATTCATTACAAATAGGAAGTTCAGAAACATTTAAGGTATATGACAATGAAAATAAATTAGTTTCAGGTGATAATTTAAAATTATCTGTTACTGAAGGAGAAGAATTTATAAATGTTACCGAAAATGAAGATGGTATTTCAATTAAATCAAAAAATGAACTATCAGCTTTAAATGGTAGTGTGGTAATAAAAGCAACATATCTAAATGAAAAGAATGAAGAGGAAAAAGCAGGAGAAATAAAATTAAAGATAATAGATAAAAATAATGTTACCACAGGATTTGAAGTAATTACTGGGAAAAAAGTAAATAAGAATATTTTAGGAGATGTTAATAAAGATGGGTTTATTACAGAGGTAGATTCATTTGATGTACAAAGAGCAATAGTAAATTTGATTCAACTTACAGAAGAAGGAAAAGAAAGAGGAGATATTAATAAAGACGGTGTACTAACCGTATCTGATGCCACAGATATTCAAAAAATGTGTGTTAATAATTATAATGGAATGTATAAAAATGATGTTTTTACATTAAAGTTTAATAGTTTTGAAGATAATAATTATGAAGACATTAAAGACGAAAATATTCAAAATCAAATTAGATGGTATGCTGAAGGGCAAGCAGATATGGTAACTATTACTCCAAATAATGATGGAAGTGCTAATATTAAAGTTAATGAAAATGCTGTAACAGGTAGCAAAATAGTTATATGTTGTAGCATGCTAGATGAGAATAGTGAAGATAATAAATATAAAACAGCTAGATTTAATATTGAAATTATAGATAAAGCATATGTTGAATTAAGTGAAAATACAATAAACTATGATTTGTCTAAATTACCAGATAAATATACATATTTAAAAGTAAACACAAATTTAGATAATAAAGACGCTGAGTGGAAAAGTTCAGATGAAAATATTGTAAAATTAAAAGAGGATAGTTATGGAAATGTAGAAGTTATACCTGTAAAAGAAGGAACTGCAAAGGTAACTGTTACAATCGATGGTATAAGTGATGAATGTGATGTAAAGGTAGAGAAGTCTATTACTAAAATTTATACAAGTAAGCAAGATATTACGCTAAAAGAATCATTAGAAGATGAGGAATATATAATTGCAAATTCAGTATCTAAACTTCTAAAATCAAGTGCAAATAGTCAAGATATAGAAGGAGAAATAGATGCAACAGAAGAACCAATTATTACATCATCAGATGAAGATATTGCAAGAATGTATAAGGATGAAGAGACAGGAGCATATAAAATACTTGCTATTTCAGAGGGAAAAGCAACTATAGAAATAAGTAGCCCAACAAATGAAGATGTTAAAGAGACAATAAAAGTAAATGTAAAGCCATTAAATATACCTACTATTCAAAAAGTTACAATTGATCAAGATGAAGGACAACAAGAATATAAACAAGGGGAAAAAATAAGTATAAAGATTGCATTTTCAGAAGAAGTAAAAGGAAATGTACCAGAACTACAGTTAGAATTTGGTAACAATTCAAGTGTTAAAAATCCAGAATTTATTAGATTTGAAGACAATAATACAGCTATTAGATACGAATATGAAGTGCAAGAAGGAGATAATGGAATATTAAAAATAGTAGGACTAAATGATGGAAATTTAACAGATGATACTGGTAAAATGGATACTATATTAACAGTTAATAATGAAGAAGAAGAAGATTTTACTATTGAAGAAACAGAAGAAAATATAGATATAGAAAATGAAAAAATGGAAGTTTTATCTAATGATGAATCAGAAGATGAAAGCAAAGAACTAAGTGAAGAATATATTTCTAGCAATACTAAAGCAGTTGTAGGAGATGATGTAACAGAGCAAGACGAAATGTCAGATGAATTAACAGGCAATTTAGAAACAGTTCCAAACGGAATAAATTTATTAGTTGGTGAAGTTATAGCAGATACAACAGCGCCAGAGATAACAGTAGTTCCAGAGATAGAGAAAGATAGCTATTATTTAAATAAAGGAGATATTGTAAAAGTTAATATTACTTCAAATGAAGATTTAGCAGAATTGCCAACAGTTACAATGGGAGGACAAGTGGCTACAGTAGAAGGTAGTGGCAAAGAGTATACAGCTAGTTTAGAAATAAATGACAAAATAAAAGAGGGATATCTTGAAATCCAAGTAAGTGGATGTAGAGATTTATCAGGAAATGAAGCAAATTTGACCGTAATGAATGAAGAAAATATGGATGAGCCAATAGTGATTGATTATTCAAAATCAACTATAAAGGCAATTTATATAATGGCAGAAGAAGGAAAAAATTATAAGGCAGGAGATAAAGTTAAAATTAAAGTCGTTTTTGAAGATGAAAATATGAAAAACAGAAATGAGTATATAGCAGCGGAAGAAGTACCTGTATTAAATATTAAATTTGGAAGAAACAAAGCAGAAGGAAATTTAGAAAGCGACTATACTGTAGGAGAATATGTAAATTCTATAATATATACATATACAATATCAGAAAAAGATATTGGCAAAATGACCATCAATAATATAACAGGAAATATAGAAGATGCAGCTGGAAATAAAACAGATTTAAGTAAGATTAATATTTCAAATGTTGTAACTGGACAAATAAATGAAATTGTGAAAGAAAAGGAAAGCAATAGCAATAGTAATAAAAATGAAGGAGTTTTAGAAAAATTACCATTTAAATTACCATATACAGGTTCAGTAGCATTTTGGATTATAATTGCATCTGTTGGAGTAGGAGCTACAATTGCAGGAGTAAGTTATATAGTGAGAAAAAAACATTATATAAAATAAGCAAAAAATTAAAAAAGAGATTTAAGTTATAATTTTAACTTAAATCTTTTTTTTACTATTTTTTTTATAAATTAAAATAAAACAAATTATAATAAATATAAAAGCAATACTTAAATACAAAATATAAACTGGCAATTTAGATTTTTCAACATTATGTTCAGCGATAATATTAGTCGAATAAGTAACTCCTGCTACTGTATATTTTATTTTACCTAAAATAGAGCCTTCTTCAATTGGAGCTGAAATATTATCATTCAATATTATTTCAGGTGAAATTTCAGAAATATCTTGAGAATTAGATATCAGTACAGGAATACTTTCATCTAATAATAGATTCAGACTTTCGGTTTCTTTTGTTGCATTAGAGATGGTTATATTACTTGCAATGTCTCCTTCATTTGCAATAATCTTAATAGAATAATTAGAATATGCAAAGTCATATATAGCACGAGTATCAGAAAATCGATTATTACTTCCAAGTACAACTCCAATTAATTCTAAATCATCTTTATAAGCAGAAGAAACTAAGCACTCTTTTGCTTGAGAAGTAAATCCTGTTTTTCCAGTAGTTAAATATTTATAATAAGATGAACTATTTGGAATTAAAAGTTCATTTGTAGAATTATATGTTCTAGTGCCATATTTGTTAGTTGATGGGATAGAACAAGAAGCTTGACCAGAGATTTTTCTAAATGTATCGTTCTTGAGGCAATATTTCATAATTATTGCTAAGTCATGAGCAGTTGTATAATGATTTTCATTATGCATACCATAAACATTAGTAAAATGAGAATTAGATAATCCTAATTCATTAATCCTAGTATTCATCATAGAAACGAAACTGTCTGTTGAACCTCCAATAAATTCTGCTAATACGTTAGCCGCGTCATTAGCAGAGTGAACTAATAAAAGTTCTAATAATTGTTCAACTGTAAGTTGTTCACCAATTTGAATATTAGCTATTGAATAACCATCTGGAATAGACATAATAGCATCATAGCTTGCTGTTACTAAATCATCTAAATTTGAATTTTCAATAACAAGAATTGCTGTTAAAATCTTAGTAGTACTAGCAGGGTACATTTTTTTATTTTCGTTTTTACTATATAGGATTTTATTAGTTTTATTGTCAATTACAATAGAAGCATCTGCACTAATTAAAGGTTGATTTGCAATATCAGCTGATAGAACATTTCCAAATGGAATTAAAATTAAAAATGTACATAATAATATAATAAATATTTTTTTTATTTTCATTTTTTTATATGATTATTTAATAAACTAAATAAATCATGGACTCCTTTCTATAAAAACAATATAAATAATATATCGTATTTCGACAAAAAATTCAATAAAAATACTTTTAAAAGTACTTTTTAGTTTGTAGGTTAGTCAATCATTTGTCACAAATTATTTAAAATAAATACTTTGAGCACC
>OGKE01001930.1_pt1 | contig 11392 bp, 7 predicted proteins | sample 1572341 | NCBI WGS metagenome assembly OGKE01 (sample SAMEA2582091, study PRJEB24529) | metagenome | biome: Human gut stool | place: China | collected 2011
AGATCACTTCGCCGGGCGGCATGATGAATGGCCGCAGGGTGCAGGATATGGATATCCGGCATATTCCGTCTATGCGGCGCAATCAGGTGATCTCGGATGTGTTCTCGCGGCTTGGCTTTATGGAGCGCCGTGGCAGCGGCATTGACCGCATCCTGAACTCTTATGTGGAAGTGGCTCAGAAGCCGACTTTCTACTCAGATTCGGATTTCTTTATCGTTACGCTGCCGAATAGAAGTGTAGCGACTCCGGCACAGGTCAGTATGGAAAGTGTGGAGACTCAACCTGCAGAAGTATCGACTTCTTCAAAAAAAGTGGCAACCTCGACCCTAGAAGTGGCAACCCCGCAAGAAAAAGTGGAAACCTCGACTCTAAAAGTGGCAACTTCCCAAGAAAAAGTGGCAACCTCAGAAAAAGAGGATATGGACAGCGAGGTAGCCAATTTCAAAAATCAGCTGGATGGGACTAACTTTGGAAGCAGAACAAAAGAGAAAACTTTAGGGCTTTTCAAAAGATACAGATACGAATACTCTTTTCATTCCATCAATGTGGCTCAATTCTTCGATGTGAAGATTTCTCGTGCCAATGCCATCATCCGGGATCTCCGTCGTCTTGGCATTGTCGAATCTCCGCAATATGGAGTGTATCAGTTTATAAGAAAGTAGAAAGTAAAATCGCTTTGCAAACCGAAATATTGGCAGAACTAATATTTTATTGGAACGAGTTAATATAATTTGAATTATCATAATCGAAATTATATTAACCACCCGCGTAGAAATGCCCACTCCCCTGAGAACTCCTCAGACGAGTGGGCATTCTTCTTCCTGTATATTAGATTTACCTTTGTGGTCACTCAAATCGCCACCAAGTCATGGATCAAAAATCATCATTTTTCATTTGTCCCAGAGTAAGTGCACGGTTTCTGCACTGTTTTTGCACGGTTTCAAGGGATGCAATGGGTACTCTGACTTGCAAAATACGACAAAGGACGCAGAAATTGCAACGTGAAAAATCACGATGCTTTGCGCAAAAACGACGTAAACTCGAAAGTTCCAAAATCAGAGTACCCCGACTGAGGGGCTCTTTTAATCAGAGGGCCAGGGATTCGAGTTCCCTCGAGCGCACCAAAATCCCACGAAGAATCGTAAGATTCCCCGTGGGATTTTCTTTTTGTTCTCAAGCCGCACGGTTTTTGCACGGTGGGTGTTATCCATGTCCGATGATGTAGGGCGCTGTATTGCATTGCAATCAGTGCCCTTTTTTGCATCAGGTGAGCAGTGCTAAGCGCAGCTTTGCCTTCATTTCCGGGTCGGCATCTTTGAGCAATTCCAAAAGAGCCGTCATGGAGATGGTGGGTTCGCCACCGACCTGCTGCGGGATTTCCTGCGCCGGGTGGCTCTCCCCGTCGAATTGCCCAAAATACGCCGGGAAAGTTCTACTTGAACCGAATCCGGAATCAGGATATAATTGGGTCAGAAATCAATTACAGAAAAGGATGATTCCCAATGGCGCGCAGATACGACAGCAAAGAAGCAAAACGGCGGATTTTGACCGCCTGTGTCCGGCTTTTTCTGGAAAAAGGCTACACGAACACCAAGGTGGCAGAAATTTTAAAGGAAGCGGATGTTTCTGCCGGGTCGTTCCAGAACATTTTCCACACAAAGGATGGCGTGCTGACCGAGCTGATCAGCATGATGTTCAGCAGGCAGTTCGATGCGGTAAGGCCGCTGGCGGTAAACGCCCCATCGCCGGTGTACCTCTACGCAGTGGAAACGGCTTTGCAGCTGGCGCTGACCGAACTGAGTGAGAATCTGCGGGATATCTATGTGGAAGCGTACACCTTCCCCGCCACGGTGGAGATCATCCACCGCAGCACCACGGCCGAGCTGCAGGCAGCGTTCAGCACGTATCTGCCCGGGTGCGCCGAGTGCGATTTCTATGAGATAGAGCTGGGCACGGCTGGCATGATGCGCGGCTACATGGCACGGCGGTGTGACCCCTACTTTACGCTGGAGCGCAAAATACGGCGCTATCTGAGCATGAGCCTGAGTGCGCTGCAGGTCCCCGCGCAGGAGCGCGAGCAGGTCATCGCTTTTGTGGCGGAGATCGATATGTTTGCTGAGGCGCGGAAAGTGATAGATGCAGTGCTTGCATCGCTGTCCGTACAGTTTGATCTGAAAGGATAACTAGGTTTGATGACAAGGAGGAAGCTCTATGAAAAAACATATAAAACGAATCTCCCTTATGATTGTCTGTATCATCCTTCTCCTTGTCGGAAGCTTCTGTATCTATTATTTTTCCCGCTTTCGCACGCTCTCTTCCATTCAGAAAGTCACTTCTTATGAAGATGGATACAACCTTTATCAGATAGACATCAAATACGATTATGATCTGGATCAGATCATTGACTACGGAATCACAGACAACCAAAGTATGATCGACGCAATTATCAAAGAAGCTCTTCCCCTGCTGCCTGTTAAGATCAAAGCTCCTGATTTCGGATGCACTGCGTTTACAATGACAGATAACCAGAATCAGGTTCATATGGGCCGAAATTATGATTTTAAGCTGGACACTTCTGCCATGCTTGTGTACTGTACGCCCCAAAATGGTTACAAATCTGTAGCCTTCGCGGCACTTGATAATATTTCTGCCAATACACCTGATGAAAGCATGAAGAAAAAACTTGCCACCTTGACCTCTCCTTTCATTTGCCTTGATGGTATGAACGAAAAAGGTGTTTCTATTGCAGTACTTACTCTGGACAGCGAACCGGTTTTCCAGAATACCGGCAAGCCAACAATCGCAACAACACTGGCTATTCGCCTCGTGTTGGACCGTGCTGCCTCCACACAGGAAGCAGTAGATCTGTTAAAAGAATATGATATGTTCGCCTCCTCCGGTAGAGATTATCATTTCTACATTACAGACGCCTCAGGTGATGGACGAGTCATTGAATACGATTGCGACAGTGAAACCCGAGAACTCGTTGACACCAGATCTGAAGCTGTCACTAATTTCTTTGTCCTGTACAAAGACAAAGTTGCTCCGAATCAGAAGAATGGAATCTACGGACACGGAAGAGAACGTTACGATGCTGTTCTTAAGACTTTTGAAGCAGAAACAGAACATACCAATTCTACCGTATGGAATGCTTTAAAGGCATCTTCCCAGGATCCAAATCCTACTGATATCACAAGTAATACACAATGGTCGATCAATTATAATAATACAGGTCTGACTGCCGAGATTGCTCTCCGACGAAATTGGGATGATAAAACGATCTATAATCTAAGTCAAAATAAAATTGAACTTCCGAATTAAAATTCAGAAATAAGTCAAGAGGGGCTGTTGCAAAATAAAAATGCGATAGCGACTTGCGCAAGGAAATAGTGCAAAAACAGAAACCCGAAACCCTTTTTGAGCCGTTTTGGCCCTGAAAAGGTTCCGGGTTTTGTGCATATTTTTTTCAGAGAGCTATTTTGCAACAGTTTCCTTGTTCTGCCCTTAACCCGTATCAAAAGCAATACGGATTATTTCTGCATTTTGACAACCTGCCTATAAATCCCCCATGAACGTTGTGGAATCTTCCAAAGCATCCATGGATGGTTTCTTGCACCGCATCAAACGTTCAGCTTGTTGCAACGAAATTCCATAAAGCTGCATTGCATCTTGTGGAGGTTCTTGCTATACTCTGTATCGAACGCAACTTTATCCGATAAAAATGTTGCGCAATTTGCGCAACCAAAGGAGGCCGCTATCATGCAGCAGCTCAGATTACTTCATGGCGGAGACTACAACCCGGAACAGTGGCTGGACCGGCCCGATATTCTGGCGCAGGACATCGAACTGATGAAAAAGGCACACGTTAATACTGTGACGCTGGGCGTGTTCTCATGGTCCACATTGGAACCGCAGGAGGGGGTATTTGAGCTGGATTGGCTGGCAGACATCGTCCATAACCTGTATGCCAATGGAATCTATACGATCCTTGCAACGCCCAGTGCGGCCCGCCCCGCTTGGATGGCACACAAATACCCCGAGGTGCGCCGAGTCCGGGCAGACCGGGTCCGGGAGCTGTACAACCGGCGGCAGAATTACTGCTATACATCGCCGGTTTACCGGGAAAAAGTCCGCATCATCGACCAGATGCTGGCGCAGCGGTTCGGCAATGACCCGGCTGTCCTGCTCTGGCATATCTCCAACGAGATGAGCGGCGACTGCCATTGCGAGCTGTGTCAGGCCGCGTTCCGCTGCTGGCTCAAGGAACGGTATGGCTCTTTGGATGTCTTGAACAAGGCGTGGAACGCCCGGTTCTGGAGTCACGACTATACCGCTTGGGAACAAATCGAAAGCCCTGCCCCGCAGGGGGAAAATGCCGTGCAGGGTCTTGCGCTGGACTGGAAGCGCTTTGTCAGTGACCGACACATTGATTTTTTGAAATTTGAGCGTGATACCGTGAAAAAAATTGCGCCGGATGCAAAGTTCACGGTAAACATGATGTACCGGTTTGACGGCATCGACTATTTCAAAATGTCCAAGGAGATCGACATTGCCAGCTGGGACAACTATCCCACATGGCACAAGCCCAGCGAAACAGTGGAAGAAACAGCGTTGGATACGGCCCTGATGCACGACCTGTATTACTCCATGAAGGGCAGGCCCTTCCTGCTGATGGAATCCAGCCCCAGCTTTACCAACTGGCAGCCGATCTCCAAACAGAAGCGCCCCGGCATTGCGGAGCTTGCGGCTCTGCAGACGGTTGCACATGGTTCGGACAGTGTGCTTTACTTCCAGTGGCGAGCCAGCCGCGGCGCTGAAGAAAAGTTCCATGGTGCAGTCGTCGGCCATGATGGCCGGGAGGATGCCCGTCCCTTCCGGGAAACAGTCGGTGTGGGCCAAAAGCTGGAAGTGCTCTCGGAGATTGCAACAGTCTGCCGCGAGAAGCAGGCGGCGATCGTCCACGATTGGGAAAACAAGTGGGCATTGGAAGGTTCCTGCGGCCCGCGCAATGCAGGGATGGGCTACTGGGACGAGCTGAAGCTGCACTACAATGCTCTTGCGCGGGAAGGCATTGCGGTGGAGTTCGTGAATCAGGAATCCGATTTGACGGGTTATGGTTTGGTCGTTGTTCCGATGGTTTATCTGCTGACCGATGCCTTTGCCCAAAAACTCTGTGATTTTGCCCGGAATGGTGGTACGGTCGTGGTTACATACTGGACCGGTGTGGTGGATGAAAGCGATTTGTGCCGCCTGGGTGACACGCCCTACGGCTTGACCGACCTGCTGGGCCTGCGCCGCACTGAGATCGACGGAATGTATGACGGCGAAACCTGCCGCTGCACCCCGATGGACGATTCCACTTTGCCGGAAACGCAGGCTTCGGTCCTATGCGAGGTCGCAAGTCTGAACGACACCGACCCTGCCACACCGCTGAGCGTTTATGCCGAGGACTATTATGCAAACTGCCCGGCGGTGGCTGTCCACTCCTACGGGGAGGGCCGTGCCTATTATCTGGCAAGTCGGTTCGAAGAAGCGTTCTATCGCGCATTTTATCGTGCTGCTGTAAAGGAAGTCGGCCTGACCCCGGCCTGGCCGGAAGCTCTGCCGGACGGCGTTCTGGCCGCGCGGCGCGGTACGTTCGTCTTTGTACAGAACTGCAATGAACATCCGGTCGAAGTAGGCGGTGTTGCGCTGAACCGTTACGGAACGGCCGTCTGGAAAAACGGCGAGCAGGTCCTGTAAGGCACAAAAATACCAACTTTCAGCGTTCTGTCAAAAAAGCAGAACGCTTTTTGTTTGCTTTCATACTTGACAAAGCGGGCTTACCCCGGTATGCTGGGGTGGCGCATTGTTGCGCAGTTCTGTGAAAAGGAGAGGATATCCTGTGGCTGCAAAGGAAACCGAAAAAATGACGATCGAGCAGGTGGCCGATGCGCTTGGTGTTTCTAAAACAACGGTATCACGCGCACTTTCCGGAAAGGGACGCATCAGTGAGGAGACCCGCGCCAAGGTATATGCCTATCTAGGACGCACCCGCACCGAGCCTGCCGCCCCGCAGGGCGGCGAAAAGGTGCGCACCAACAACATTGCCATGATCGTGCCACAGCGCTTTATTACGCTGGATCTGCCCTTTTTGCGCAAGTGCATGGGCGGCATCTGCATCATGGCAGACCAGCGCGGCTATGACCTGATGCTTTGCTACGCCTCCAACACCGAGTATTCGCAGCTGCAGCGGCAGCTGGCCAACCACAAGGTGGACGGCGTGATCCTGACCTACGCCATGGCGGATGATCCCTGCATCGAACTTTTGCGGCAATACGAGACACCTTTTGTGCTCATCGGACGCAGCGAGGACAAGACCATCCCGCAGGCAGACAACGATCAGGTCGCGGCTGCCTGCGAGATGACACGCATCCTTTTGCAGCTGGGCGCCAAGCGGATCGCGCTGCTGGTGGGCAGTACCATCTACGCCGTCAACACCGACCGCATACGCGGTTATCTGCGTGGATTCGCGGAATTTGGTGTGCCAGTAGACCAGCGGCTCGTTCATTCCGGTGTGGAATCTGCCGGGCAGACGCTCGATGCACTGGAGGCTGCGCTGGAGCAGAAGGCAGATTGCATCCTTTGCGGCGATGATGAGGTCGCCTTTGAGGTCATGCGGGAGCTGCGGACGCGGCATATCCTCGTACCCAACGATCTGCGAGTGGCCAGCCTGTACGACAGCTCCATGCTGGCCAGCATCACGCCGTCTGTTTCGGCGGTGCAGTACGATGCCGAGCAGCTGGGCAAGACTGCCTGCCGGATGCTGCTGGACCGGCTGGCCGGAAAAGAGATCGTCATGCGGCAGCTGGAAGGTTATCAGGTCATTTTGCGGGACTCTACCAAGTGGAGGGAACGCTCCCGCAGCATCAAATAACGCGCTTTTTGTGCCTGCTCCTTTCCCGGAGCGGGCATTTTTGCTCTTTGCATGGCAAAGGTTGCGCTAAAGTTGCGCACTTTTGCCCATGTATCCTAATTTTACCGTCACTTTTTCCAGTTTCGACTCAACAATACCGTGAATTTCGTCCATTGACGTGAGCAAAGGAATGCGGTATCCTATGGGTACAGAAAAACAGCTGCTTGGATGTGCGCAACTTATAAGCGCAACAAAGAGCACCCGAAGATTTCAGATTGAGAACGAAGGAGAACTGGATCATGAAAAAGCTGATTTCCCGCCGTAAATTCCTTGCTGCTATGGGTACGATGGTTGCTGCCGGTGCGCTGACCGCCTGCGGCGGTTCTTCCAGCAGCACCGCTTCCTCTGCTGCCGCTTCCAGTACGGCTGCCTCTGCTGCGGAGAGCTGGGGTGATGTGAAGCTGACCATGTGGGGTGCCGAAGAGGATCAGACCATGCTGCGCGAGATGGCAGATGCTTTCATCGAGCAGAATGCAGACAAGGGCAACGTGACCATCGAGATCGGCGTGCAGTCTGAGTCCAGCGCAAAGGACACCGTTCTGGCCGACCCGGAGTCTGCCGCAGACGTTTTTGCCTTTGCCGATGACCAGCTGAACGAGCTGGTGAACGCCGGTGCGCTGCAGGAAGTGCTGCTGAACCCGGACGACGTGAAGAGCCGCAACCTGCCCGGCTCTGTGGGCGCTGCCACCATGAATGACAAGCTTTACGCCTACCCCATGACCGCCGACAACGGCTACTTCCTGTACTATGATGCAAGCGTTCTGAGCGCCGAGGATGTGCAGAGCGTGGACACCATGCTGGAAAAGGCTGCAGCTGCCGGCAAAAAGTTCATGATGAGTGTGAACGATGCATGGTACATTTACAGCTTCTACGCCGGTGCCGGTCTGGTGGCTACGCTGGCAGATGACGGCATCAACACCGTCTGCAACTGGAACGAGGCTCCCGGCGCAGACGTAACGCAGGCCATTCTGGATATCACCGCAAACCCCGGCTTCAAGTCCGGCGCGGATGCTGATATCGTTTCTGCCATCAAGGACGGCAGCTGCTGCGCCGCCATCTCCGGTACTTGGAACGCCAGCACCGCCGAGGAGGCTTGGGGCGAGGGCTACGCCGCCACCAAGCTGCCAACCTACACCCTGAACGGCGAGCAGGTCCAGATGGGCTCCTTCTCCGGCTACAAGCTGGTGGGCGTCAATCCCCACAGCGCCAACGTGGGCGTGGCTATGATGCTGGCCGACTTCATCACCAACGAGGACAACCAGAACAAGCGCTTCAACGACCGCAAGCTGGGTCCCTCCAACATCAATGCCAATGCTTCCGAGGCTGTGCAGTCTGCACCCGCCATTGCCGCACTGGCTGAGCAGAGCTCTTACGCTACCCTGCAGCGGGTAGGCGCAAACTACTGGAGCTCCGCCGCAAGTCTGGGCGAGATCCTCGCCTCCGGCGACACGCAGGGCAAGACCACGCAGCAGCTGGTGGATGACGCTGTGGCCGGCATCACCGCACCTGTGGCACAGTAAGTTCCGGTTTTTCCCGGCGGGCACGCAGCAGAATGCGGTGTGCCCGCTTTTTATCGCAATACAAGAAATCGGCGTCAACCTAACATCCTGTTTGCTATAACCCCCTCTGCATACCAAGAAAGGAGTTGACTTCTGTGGCAGAAATGGTCCTTACACCACCCTTGCGGGCAGATGGCCGGGAGCCGAATTTCCTTCAGAAGTTCGGTCACGCATTTGTTCACGGAGATATTTTTACAAAGCTGTCCCTCTTTGTCTGGGGTCTGGGCTACATTGGCCACGGCCAGCTTATCAAGGCACTGCTGGTAACACTGGTGCAGGGGCTGGGACTGTATTTTCTGGGCACTTCCGGCATTCCTGCGCTGAAAAAGTTCGGCACGCTGGGCACGGTGCAGATGGAGATGCAGTTCAACCCCCTTACCTTAAAGAACGAGGTCAACAACTACGACAACTCGTTTGCCATCCTGCTGCTCAGCGTGATCGCACTGGTGGTCATTGTAACGCTGATCGCTGCTGCCATGCTGGTGGTGCAGAGCAATTACGCGTTACAGGCGCAGAAGGCCGCTGGCAAAAAGCCCAACAATTTCCGGCAGGATATCACCTTGTACCTGAACGAAAAGTTCTACGTTACCCTGCTCACCCTTCCGGTGCTGGGTGTGGTGGTGTTCACCATCATCCCGCTGTTCATTTTGATCGCTGTTGCCTTTACCAACTACGATCAGCAGCATATGCCTCCCGCCGCCCTGTTTACATGGGTGGGGCTGGCGAACTTTGCTTCTCTGTTTGGCGGGCAGTCGCTGAGCCTGACCTTCAGCTACGCCTTTGGCCGGGTGCTCAGCTGGACGTTGGTGTGGGCCTTCTTTGCCACCTTCACCAACTTCTTCGGCGGCGTATTTCTGGCCATGCTCATCAACAACAAAAAGACCAAGTGCCAAAAGCTCTGGCGCACATTGTTCATCATCACCATTGCGGTGCCGCAGTTCGTCACCCTGCTGCTGGTGCGCAACTTCTTCTCGGACGCCGGCATCTTCAACACCATGATGGCCAATGCAGGCGTGACCGATTTTTTAAAGGCCATCGGTCTGCTGGGGCAGAACATGAACCACATTCCCTTCCTGACCGATCAGCATTGGGCTAAGTTCATGATCATCCTCATCAACATCTGGGTGGGCGTGCCCTACCAGATGCTCATTGCCACCGGTGTGCTGATGAACATTCCCACCGATATGCTGGAGGCCTCCACCATCGACGGTGCATCGCCGTGGCAGAGCTTCATCCACATCAAGCTGCCCTATCTGCTCAGTGTGCAGGGGCCGGCACTGGTTACGGATTTTGTGCGCAACGTCAACAACTTCAACGTCATCTATCTGCTCACACAGGACGTTTATATCACCAAGGATCAGGCGCTGGCTTCCTCCAGTGCAAAAGAGGTGGATCTGCTGGTCACATGGCTGTTCCGCCTGACGCAGGAGCAGTACAACTACAAGATGGCCGCCGTCATTGGCATTATGGTGTTCATCATCTGTGCCGTGTTCACGCTGGTATGCTTCCGGTTCCTCAATAAAAAGGAGGCGACGTTCTCTTGACACAGACAACTGTTTCTCCGGCACGCCGGGCAGAGACCGCAGCGCAGCTGCGCCGCGGGCGTATCCTCCGCACAGTCCGCAGCATCCTGCGGCATCTGTTGCTGGCCCTGCTGGCAGCGATCTGGCTGGTACCCATTCTGTGGCTTCTGGTCACTTCCTTCTCCACAGACCGGGGCATCAATGTGCGACAGTTCTTCCCGGCCAGTTACACACTGCGCAACTATGTCAACATTCTGTTCCACCCGGACTCTGTGGCGCAGTTCCCGCGCTGGTTTACCAACACCCTTGTGGTGGCCTGTTTCAACTGCGTTATCTCCACCTGCTTTGTGCTGATGGTAGCCTACGCGCTGAGCTGCTGCCGCTTCAAGGGGCGCAAGCTGATCCAGAACCTTTCTGTCAGCGTCAACCTGTTCCCCGGCGTGCTGGCAATGATCGCCGTCTATTTCGTCCTGAAATATCTGAATCTGACCAACTCCTATGCCGGTCTTATCATGGTCTATGCCGGTTCGTCCGGTCTGGGCTATCTGATCTGCAAGGGCTTCTTTGATACCATCCCCATCTCCCTGCGGGAAGCCGCCAAGCTGGACGGCGCATCCGACGCCCGTGTGTTCTTCCAGGTCGTTCTGCCCATGTCCAAGCCGATCCTGGTCTATACCATCATCAGCTCTTTCATGGTTCCATGGACCGATTTCGTGATGGCAAAAATGATCCTGAATTCGGGCGTCTCTGCCGACTGGACAGTGGCTATCGGTCTGTATAATATGCTGCAAAAGACCCTGATCAACAATTACTTTGCGCTCTTCTGTGCAGGCGGTGTGCTGGTGTCCATCCCCATCTCCATCTTGTTTGTCATCATGCAGAAGTTCTACGTCGAGGGAATCACCTCCGGCGCGGACAAGGGTTAACACGTGATTCTCTTTCTCCTTCACCATAAAAGCAATCCCCACAGTCCTTTTTGTGGCTGTGGGGATTGCTTTTTCTCAATGGCGGCAGGAAAGCAGTTTATTCATGGTGAACCTCATTTCTATGTAAAACGGTGTCTGTTCGGATGTCCTAAACCCTGCCATAAAACCGGTGATTGATTTTAAGATTGCTTAACTTCAACAGGGGCTTTCCATCCTTTGACAAGAGTGTACCGTGAAAAGCGGCAGAAGTTTATGGACTCGTAGTCCAAGTTACCCACCCTCTTAGTCCAAGTTCTTGGATACAAGTAAACAAAAATAAAAAAATCCGACCCGCTCCCGTGATGAACCGGTGAAGATTCATCACAAAGAACGGATTTGATTTTGATTTTTCGTTGAAGGAGGTGGAAATCGAAAAATGGATTGAAGTGT
>OGKE01001931.1_pt1 | contig 11391 bp, 10 predicted proteins | sample 1572341 | NCBI WGS metagenome assembly OGKE01 (sample SAMEA2582091, study PRJEB24529) | metagenome | biome: Human gut stool | place: China | collected 2011
TCAGAACCTGCGGTAGGATCCGAGAACATCTTCAGAGCGTAACTCACCGGATATTTCAGAGGATCGCTTAAGTATAACAGTGCTGCCAGGAAATCATCCCATCTCCACATAAAGGAGAAGATTGCACTGGTTACCAGTGACGGTTTGATCAGAGGAAGGATGATACGGAAGAAGATCGTATAGGTAGAACATCCGTCCATTCTGGCCGCCTCATCCAGATCCATGGGAATCCCCTTGATGAACTGGATATTCAGGAAAATGAAGAATCCCTGACCGAACCACTGGGGAACAATGATAGGAAGGTAAGAACCGACCCAGCCTAATTTATTAAAAATTATGTACTGCGGGATCATTACTACCTGGAACGGAAGCATCATGGACAACAGCATGCAGGCGAACCAGAATCCCTTGAATTTGAAGTTAATTCTTGCGAAGCCATATCCGATCACAGCAGAGGAAGCCACTGCTCCGATGGTGGATAAACCTGCGATCACAAAAGAGTTTTTGAAGAAGGTTCCGAAATTGTATCCGGCAAATCCCTGCCAGCCTACCTTGTAGTTCTCCAGAGAGAAGTGTCTCGGGATCAATTCCGATGCCGTTCTTATAATCTCATTGGTATCCTTAAAAGAACTAAGTACCATCCATACTAACGGATATATCATCACGCAGGCAAAACAGAAGGTGAAGATATGATAAATCACTCCGATAGCAAATCTTTTTTCTTTATATCCTTTTTTCATACGCTCACCATCAACCTTCTGATTCATAATATACCCACTTGTTCTGGGTCTTGAACAAGATCAGTGTCAAAATTCCTACTACCAGAATCATAAACCATGCAAGTGCACATCCATAGCCAAGTTTGTTATAGGTAAATGCGTTCTGGTACATATATACAGTATAGAAAAGGGTGGTATCCCTTGGTTTTCCCTGTGTAATAATGTAGCTCTGTGTAAATGCCATAAAGCCGTTGATCAACTGGTTGATCAGATTGAAGAAAATCGTGGGGGTCAGCATGGGGAGTGTGATCTTGAAGAACTTATGGACACCGCCAGCTCCATCCATGGTGGCTGCCTCATATAAGCTTACGGGAATCTGCTTTAATCCTGACAGGAAGATCAGCATGGAGGATCCGAACTGCCATACTGCCAAAATGATCAGGGTCCAGATTGCAGTATCGGAACGTCCCAGCCATGCGATATCCAGTCCGAACAGACCGTTGATCACACCGTCACTGGCGAACATTCTTTTCCACAGAATGGCAACCGCCACACTGGAACCGATAATGGAAGGAAGGTAATACACTGCTCTGTAAAAGCCGGACAGCTTGGTGCTCTTCACCAGAAGCATTGCTACGATCAATGCCATGATCAGACGAAGAGGTACGGAAAATACCACGTAATACATGGTGACACCGAATACCTTCCAGAATTTCGGATCATCCGTGAACATGGTAATGTAGTTTTCCAGCCCAATGAATGTCGGGGACTGTAAAATATTGTATCTTGTAAATGAAAATGCAAAAGATAAAAGCATGGGAACCATCATGAATGCCAGAAATCCGATAATGAACGGTCCGACAAACACATATCCGGATACGTTAGGACTATCCAGCCACTGGCCCAATGTTCTTTTTCTCTTTGGGGAAGTCTTTTCTTTGCTCATTTTTCCTCTCCTTCTGCCGTTTCTATAACAAGCGCCCGGCTCCCGCCCGATGCCGGATGGGATCCAGGCGCCCTTTGATTACAATTTGTTATAACGGTCTTACTTCAGAAGTCTTACTTCTCGTCTTACTTTGCCGCCTCGCTCAGAATCTTCTGAGATGTGGTTACGAATTCTTCTGCTGCTCCCGCTGCATCTGTATCTCCATAACGCAGGTTCTCAACAATGGTCTTGGCCTGTGCTTCTACTTCACCCTTACCGGAGGGATCGGGATCATCAATAGGAGTTGCGATCTTGGATACTTCTGCGATATAGTCAAATACCTTCTGGGAATTCTCATCCACATTAGGTTTGATTGCTTCTGCCACATCACTGTTCACAGGGATGCCTCTCTCTGCCAGCAGGATATTGTTGCACTCAACACTGTTGGTGAACCAGTCCAGGAATTTTGCAGCTTCCTCTTTATTCTGGGAAGTCTCAGCAATAGAAAAGAACTGGCTGGGCTTTAAGAACATCGGTTGGGTGGTTGCATCGCTGGTAGTCGGATACATGGTGATTCCCAGATCTCTACCGGCTGTATTGGCAATACTGATGTACTGGTTGGAATAAGAAAAGTCATTCCATGTGGTTCCATCAATGATGGGCTTGGTCTCTACTACATCCGGGTTCTTCTCTGCCAGAAGATCAGGAGAAATAGCGGATTCTGCCTTGTTGAACTTATCCACATTAGCGAAGTGGGTTTCGCAAGCAGTCTTGGTACCTGCTGCCAGCTCATCAAACAGGTGGGAGCCCTGTGTTCTTGCGATAACCTGCATCATGTTGATGCCGCCATCGTAGTAGGTCTTCACACCGGTCTTCTCGTAAATGGTCTGTCCGATATCATACAGTTCTTCGATGGTCAGCTGCTCGGGAATCTCTACACCGGCCTGTTCTACGATTTCTTTGTCATATACCATCATAGGAGCATTACTGCCAAGGCTTAATGCATAACAGGTTCCATCAATAGATCCACTATCGATAACGCTGTCTGCAATCTTGCTTGTGTCAATGACACCGCTGTCAATGAACTGGCTCAGATCAGCAAGCTGGCCGCTCTGCTGATACTGTTGCAGATAGGAGTAATCCATCTGGATAATATCGGGAAGGTTGCCGCCTGCTGCCATTGCAGAAAGCTTATCCCAGTAGCCGGACCAGTCGGTAAACTCCACCTTGATCTCTACATTGGGGTTCTGTTCCATGTAAAGGTCAACTGCCTTCTTGGTTACATCATTTCTTGTCTGGTTGCCCCCCCAGCAAAGGCTCAGGGTTTCTTTGTCCCCACTGGCTGCCTGTGCTGCGCTGTTATCACCTGTGGCAGCGGAGCCTGTGCCAGATGCATCAGAACTGCCTGCGCTGCTTCCACATGCAGCCAGAGACATGGTCATCATTACAGCCATAAGACCTGCAATCATTCTTTTCTTCATTTGTTATACCTCCCATACAATCTGTCGGGTATGTGTCCTGCACATCCCTCGTTGTTGTTTTGATGAATTTATTTTATGTCCATTTTGCATAATGGTAAAGTTAAATAACGGTTCTGTCGATGCAAAAAAATGGCTTTTTAACCATAATCTTACATTTTTTTCGTCACATTTTCATACTTTTTTCAGTTTTTCCATATTCCATATGGCATTTTGCATAATTTCGTGTTCAAAAAAAGGTTTCTGAGTGTTCAAAAAACGGCTTTTTGTTTTCTTCCCACGGATGAAAATTGAACTTCCCATATTTTTACTATATAATAACCATGATACGGAGGTTTTTCCATGAGCAATTTATCACAGCGTTTTAATAATCTGTCTTTATATAAGAAAATACTACTGATCCTGTCAACGACATTGCTTTTTGTGTTCTTTGCTTTTGTTGTGGGCATTCAGCTTCTTTCCCAGTATTACGCCCGTGAGCTGTATACTTCCAATGCACAGTCTCTGAATTATGTATCTTCCTTCGTCTCTGCAAGAATGGAGACCGTGGAATCCGGTTCTGCCCGGATCCTGTCCGATACCATCATTCAGACGAATCTCGCCGATATCATGGATGCTCCCACCAGTATCCGTAATGCCCAGAGAAAGCAGACGATATATCAGGCTCTCTATCCTTATATTTTTGATGACGACTATATCAAATCCATCAGTCTGGTACTTCCTGACGACACACTGATCTGTATGGGAAATACTTCCGATCTGGATGCTTTTCCTCTGGAGGAACTGGCAGAAAATGCAGCAGCCTGCCAGGGGCGTGCCAGCTGGAGTGCACCGGCTTCCCCCGGGAATACCATCGTACTTTACCGGGATATCCGGCAGCTTCGCCATCTGACCCTGGATCATCTGGCTTACCTGTACATAGTGATCGACCTGGACCAGCTGATCAGTGATGCCCTGGAGAATGCCGGATATTCTCTTTCCACGCATTCCCGTTTTATCCTGTTTGCAGGAAATGCGCAGTTTTACCCACAGGAGACTTACCATCCGGAACAGTATTCCAGCCTGCTGCAGTCGCTGAATCATGGCAGCAGCCATTATTCTATTCTTTCCATAGACCATCGGAAAACCTTTGTCATCCAGGGAGATTTTCCACGTACCGGATGGAATTATCTGTATTTTCAGGATTACGATCCGCTCTTTTCTGCGATCCATACCGTTCTGATCCGGATGATCCTGTTCTCCGCCGTGGTCGTGATGATCGCTCTGTTTCTGGCACTGTTGCTTCTGCGCAGGATACTGCACCATCTGGATCTTCTGGTAGAGAAGATCCGCCGCTTCGGACAGGGACTCCCGGATCCGGAGGACACCGCTCACTACGATTACAGTCTCCGTACCGATGAGATCGGGCAGCTGCATGTCAGCTTTGACGAAATGAAATCCAATGTAAAGACTTTGCGGGATAAAAACTATGAAAAGCAGCTGTTGCTCCGGGATACCAATATCAAGATGCTGCAGCAGCAGATCAACCCGCATTTTCTCTACAATACCCTGGATACCATCAACTGGATGGCGCAAAAATACGGTGCCGATGACATCTCCACCATGGTCCGGTCCCTGGGGAATCTGTTCCGCGCTGCTGTCAACAGCAAAGAAGACCTGATCCCCTTAAAAAAGGAACTGGACGTTTTAAAGGATTATATCCGGATCCAGCAGATCCGTTTCGGAGACCGGCTGGACTTCCAGCTGCACGTACCGGATGACATTTCCCATATTTATGTCCCGACACTTTGTATCCAGCCTCTGGTAGAGAACGCATTAAAATATGCTCTGGAATTCAGTGACGATGTCTGTCATATCACCGTCACCATTTCCGAAAAAGACACCGTCTACCAGATTACCGTAGCAAATACCGGTTCCCATTTCGAGGATGATCTCATCTGGAAGCTGGAACACAGGCAGGTCACTCCCCAGGGTTCCGGTGTGGGACTGGTGAATATCAACTCCCGCCTGAAGCTGCTCTTCGGCGACCGGTACGGCTTATCTATATACAATGAAGACGGAATGGCCATTGTACTGCTGTCCATTCCCAAAGAAAGAGAGGATTCTTATGCTCAGATTGATGATTGTAGATGATGAACAGATCATACGTGAAGCACTTTCTTCCATGATCGATTATACCTCCCTCGGCTACAAGGTGATTGCCACCGCCAAAAACGGAATGGAAGCCTATGACCGGATCCGTGATGACTATCCCGATGTTGTGATCACGGATATCAAGATGCCTATTTTGAACGGTCTGGAACTGATCGAACGTGCCTCCCGCATCGACTCCCGGATCACTTTTATCCTGTTATCCGGTTACGGTGAATTCGAATATGCCAAGCAGGCCATGAAATACGGGGTCCGCTACTATCTCTTAAAACCCACGGACAAGCAGGAGCTGATCAACTGTCTGGATACGATCCGTGAAGAAAAAAAGCAAAAAGAGGTACAGCAGAAGGCGGAGCAGGCACTTCTGCTGAAGGATATGCAGTCGCCATTAGAACAGGGGCTGCTTATGGAAGCATTGGATCAGCCTGATAATTTTCCCAAGGTATTCAAAAAGTATCAGGGGCTTCTGTCCTTTCCCGAAAAGGGACTATATGCCTGTATCTGTTCCTTTGTAGAAGAAACCTATCTGAAAAGCTTTCTAAAGGATATCGTGCGGATTCTGCTTTCCTGCGGAGCAGAAAGTGTCTTTTCTGTGATTTATGTAAAAAACAGTGCGCTTTTCGTCCTGTCCTCTCCCACCCTGGCCCATCAGGAAACGATCCGCCAGTCTTTGGAGGAGCTGCATTATCCGCAACAGTGTGTAACCTTTGAAGTCTCTTTTCTCCACGGTGACACTTCGGAAGATTTGTTTGCGCAGATCATATCCAAGATAGCCCGCTATGACCGGATCCTGCTGATCCGCCCCGAAACCGGAGAAACCAGGGAATTCCATAACAACATGGCCGCTCCCTGGCGGATTTCCAGGCTGCGTGAAGCATTTACCGCTTCCCCGGCCGAAACAGATATTCCATCTCTGCTGGATTCCGTCTTCACTCCTTCCATGACTCCGGATGTTGCGAAGAATATCGCCCTGGGACTTTTCCTGAATCCCGATAACTCCGGACAAGAGCCGCCACTAGATATTGCCTGTGACTTTTTCCGCCGCCTGTATTCCTGTACCCAGACCTCCGAAATCCGGAAGCTGGCGGAGATCGTACTGCTGCAGGAGAAGGACGAGGCTGCCTCCTCTAAGAGCGGTGCCAACATCAGCCTCTTAAAATCTTACGTGGAAGCCCACCTGGACTGTGAGACCCTGTCTTTAAAATGGCTGGCAGAGAACTATCTCTTTGTCAGTGTCGGCTACCTGAGCAAGCAATTTGTAAAGGAAGAAGGCATCCGCTTTTCCGATTACCTGAACAAAAAGCGGATGGAACAAGCCATCCGCCTTATGGTGTACTATCATAATGACAATATCAAAACTATTGCCAGGTCCGTGGGATTCGGCAATAATCCACAGTATTTCAGCCAGGTATTTAAAAAATATACCGGCTATACTCCCACAGAGTATATTGAGAGGGAGGGTGCCTCTGCGTCCTCCTGATGCCGTCTCCCTCATCGTAAGGGAATTACATGCAGTTGTCCAGAAGCTTCATCAAAGCATCATGCGCTATGGTAAATGTCTCAAGACCGCTGAGTACCCTCTTTTCTTTGACAGCAATGCTCCTGCCGTCCTTTTCCAGTGCATGGAAACCCTCAAACTCAAACAGGTGCGGTTCCAGTGACAGGAATCCATCAAATCCGGAGGCTGACAGACGCTTCAGGATCACCGCCACATTTCCGTCACCATAGCCTGCCGGAACTACACTCTGGTCTGACTTCAGTGCATCCTTTACATGGATATAGGCAATATAGGACTTTAACATCTCATAGGCTTCCAGCGTATCCTGTCCGCACTGTACAAAGTTGGCAAAGTCAAAAATAGCTTTAAAATGATCCCCGTAAAAGGTATCCATGAGTTTTTTGCATTCCGGAGCCATTGCTCCATAGATATCTTTTTCATTTTCATGCAGGAGCAGTGTATCATTCGCAGAGGCATAGTCCACGAATTTACCGATCCTGTCGAAGACTTCGCCCTCATAGGCTGCCGGATCACTCTCCTGCGGAAGATAGAAGCTGAACATCCGGATCGTCGGGCATTCCATCTTATGGCTGATCTCCACTGCCCTCTTGAACTCTTCAAAATGGGGAGTGAAATCATCCGTGATCAGAATCTTACCCAAGGGAGATCCCAGGGCAGAAAGCCGGATTCCATTATCATCCAGTGTCTTCTTGATCTGCTCCACTTTTTCATCCGTGTGATAGATCAGATTTTCTCCATCCACTCCACGCATCTCCACATAAGACATTCCCAGTCCTTTCAGTCCTGCGATCTGAGCTGTCAGTTCCGGTGCGATTTCATCTGCAAAACCTGTGATTTTTACTGTCATTCTTTTGTCCTCCTTAATAAGTGCCTGTCGTATCAAATACAATATCAGTGTCTTCCTTTTTTCTGGAAGTGGCACGTTTTTTGTTCAATTCTCGTAAAAACAATTCTTCATCCAACGGCAGTTCCACGGTGCGGTCCAGCCAGCTGGACAGGTGCATGGCATTGGACAGGGTCAGCCCCCGGATTCCCTCCGTTCCCTCTGCCACCAATGGAGTTCCTCTTAAAATATGACCTGCGAACGCTTTCAATACACCAATATGCTGCTCGTTTTGTCCATCCGTCTCAATCTCAATTCTGGAATATTCCGGCTTTTTAAATCCTTCCTTCTCCGTTTTGCAGAAATCACTCACATTGGTGGACAGTTTATCAAAAAATAGTCTGCCTTCCTCGCACACGATTTTTCCCATCTCGAAGGTCAGCTCCAGCCGGTTGGTTCCTGGAGCATCTGCCGTGGTAGTCACGAAGACACCGGTGGCTCCGTTTTCAAATTCCATATAAGCCGTCACATCATCCTCGACCTCGATATCATGCCATTTTCCTTCGTGGCAGAAGGCTCTCACCTTCACAGGCATGCCGCACAGCCATTGCAGCAGATCCAGCTGGTGCGGACACTGGTTCAACAGCACGCCGCCACCTTCTCCGTCCCAGGTTGCCTTCCAGCCCGCCGCATCATAATAGCTCTGATTACGATACCAGTCGGTGATGATCCAGTTGACACGTCGCAGCTGCCCAAGTTCGCCGCTCTGGATCATTTCGTGAAGTTTTCTGTATACACAGTTGGTTCTCTGATTTAACATGATGGCAAAGGATCTGTCAGACCTTTCCGCTGCCTCATTCATCTCCCGTACCTGTTTCGTGTAGACTCCTGCCGGTTTTTCGCTGATTGCATGCAGTCCATGCTCCAATGCATAGATGACGAATTCCGGATGCAGATAATGTGGTGTTGCCACCAGAACGGCATCACAGCTTCCCGAATCAATCATTTTCCTGCCATCATCAAATACCTTGACCGTCTCCGGAAGATTGTTCCTTGCCCAGTCCAGGCGGCTCTGCCGGATATCCGCTACGGCGGTCAGTTCCATATCCGGCACAATCCCTTTCAACACATTGCCTGCATGACCGGTTCCCATACTCCCAATACCAATAATGCCCAGTCTTACCTTTTCCATTTAGACACCTTTCCTTTCATTCTCTGATGTATTTCTTTGATGTTCTTATTGTAACTTCTCTACGGTTGTAATAATATGTATATAAAATACTAATTTTATACAAAATAACGACCTTTGGAGTGCCTATGAAAACCCAAATGACTATTCCCTATTTTACAATTGATGCACCCTATGAACTGGCTTACCGCAACAACGGAACCTCTTCTCCTGCCAGACCGCATACGCACAACGCTCTGGAAATATATCTTACAATGTCCGATCTCCCGGATGTCCTCTTAGACGACACTGTCTCCAGTGTTTCGAAAGGATCTCTGATCATCATTCCGCCTCACCATGTGCATCAGCTGTTCAATCAGAAGCTGACCATCTATGAGCGCTACGTCCTGAATATTAACAGCGACTGGCTGTATACTGTCCTTGGAGCCGGTTCCGGACTCATGCCTTATGCAGATCCGGCTTTCTCTCCTGCAATCCTCCGGCTTTCTCCCACCGGGCTTACCGGGCTCTGCAGTCAGCTGGATCACTATTTGCAGCTGCATCCTCAGCCCTCCCTTTCTGCCTATGCGGATTTTTTCTCTCTGCTAAGTATACTGGATAGCCGGATCCAGCACGGCCTACAGGCATCTTCTACCGGACAGCGTTCTATTTCCCAGTCCCAGAAAAACATCAATGAGGTCATGGCCTTTATCAACCGGCATCTGACAGAGCCACTGACCCTGGAAAGCATTGCTGCAGAATTCTACCTGAACAAGGACTATCTCGGGCGCCTGTTCAAGGAACATACCCATGCCACCATCGGGCATTATATCTCCGTGCAGCGGGCTAACCTCGCCCAGACGATGCTGGCAGAGGGCCGGACCGTCACCGAGGTACAGGAACTTCTCGGCTTCTCCAGCTATGCCTATTTCTTTAAATTTTTCAAAAAAATGACCGGGATCTCTCCCAGTCAATATCGTAAAGATAACACTATGCCTCTGTCGCATTCTCCGTCTCCACATTCCAAAAAAGGAACTGTAGCCTGTGTATAAACACACATTGCAGTTCCTTTTGCTTTTACCTGTCTACTTCACAAGCTATCTTATTATTTAGTCAGCAGCATCATAATGTCATTGCTTCTTGCCACGAACTTGGTCATGGCATCGGCAGACAGAGGTGCGTGCTGAAGCTTTGCCAGATCGTACAGCTGCTCGCAGATCATTTCTGCGTTCTCGCCGTCCTGGTGCTCAGTAATGTACTGTACCAGAGGATGGCTGGCATTCAGGATCAGGGTCTCTCCCTCACCGCCGAAGGCACTCATGTCCATACCGGGCATGGAATACAGCTTGCTGATGCTCTCCGCCTGCTCTTCCATCTCTTTCTCGGCCTTCTTGGAAGTCTTGGACTTCAGGGCATCGGTCACATCCGCATCAATACGCTGGAACTTGATTCCCTCGTTCTTTTTCTTCCGCAGAAAGAGTGCTCACACAAGTTCCGTTGGCAATGGCGGTCTGTCTGGACTGTTCCTCTCTGTCTTTCCAGAGTACTCTTTCATATTCCGCAGACTCTCTGGCACATTCCCGCAGGATTTCTCCGTCCAATACCCTCCACATATGCTCCGAATCTCTGTACAGATACGGCAATTGCAGTACATTCATCCCCGGTGCCTGTTCTGCGATCTGCGACAGGGAAACTCTTGCAAAAGCAATGCCGCCGTATTTGATCTGTTCCAGTACTTCGCTTTCCGAACCCAGTTTTGCTTCACTCTCCACAATGATGTGGATCCGTCCTCCGGTACGCTCCTGCACCAGTTCTGCAAAACCTCAGCGTTACCCAGCGCCGCATCCGGGTGCCATTAATTCGCTCCGACGTCTCTGTGACCGATGCCGCTCTCGTCCAAAGTTCCCGGCAGATGCATCTGCGCTGCCGTTCCATCCGTCAATATTACCTTCCACGTTCCCTCCAGTGAAATCCCCATCGCAATCCCTCTGTTCTTATATAATTTTTTATATTTTTCAGTCATCACGAAATATAGTTAGCTTCATTATAGACTTCACCTCAAATTCAATGCAACGGATTCTCCTTCATGTTCTATGCAAAAAAGAACCTCATTACCGATATTTCTATCAGTAATGCGGTTCTTGAATTCTTATCAGTATGCCCACGGTTCAAATACAAAACGCCGCATAAAGCGGAACCACCTTTTTGTTGTCCTCAAACGCAAAGTTTTTCGCGGAAAGTTTGATCGCGTAAGCCGGCTTATAGGTATCCATATAGACCTTTAAGCTTTTGGCTCTGGTATTATCGGCGGATTTCACCTCAATCGGGATCAGCTGACCATCCCGCTGGATAACGAAATCTATTTCAGCCCCACGCTCGGATTCCCAGTAGTAAGTGTTATAACCATTGATGGCAAGCTGTACATTGACATAATTTTCTGTCATGCCACCTTTAAAATCATTCAGTTCCTCCACCATATAGAGAATATCGTTTGCAGCCAAATCCTTCTTGGCGCAAAGCAGCCCCAGATCCGAAACGTAAATCTTAAACGCATCAATATCCCGATAATTTTCCAAAGGCTTCTTGATCTGCTCTACCCTATAGACCT
>OGKE01001938.1_pt1 | contig 11329 bp, 8 predicted proteins | sample 1572341 | NCBI WGS metagenome assembly OGKE01 (sample SAMEA2582091, study PRJEB24529) | metagenome | biome: Human gut stool | place: China | collected 2011
TAATTTTTTAATTTTATGTAAACAAGTATTTTTTTGTTTTTTTATTATTTTTTAATTTTTTTATTTTTTATTCATAAACTTTTATGTTATGTCTTTCTTCCTATTAAAAAGTATATTACTAAATATATTGAAAATCCGCCTTATTTGATGTATTATATTATTTGAATGGGCTTTTATACCTTTTAGAATATTTAGGAGGGAATTATGTTAGACGATTTAAAAGAAAAATGGCCTGAAATTCTCGATTTTTTCAAACAGGAATATGATATTGCTGATGTTTCGTTCAAAACTTGGATTTTGCCCTTAGAAGTGGAATCCTTTGATAATAACATGATTACTTTGGTTTTCCCGGGTGAAAGTGGAAAGACCGGTCTTCAGTATATTAACAAAAAATATCTTGCATTACTTAAGATTTCTATTGAAGAAACTTTGAATCAGGAACTTGAACTTCAGATTATACTTCCAAACGAGACAGTGTCTAAGATTGAAGATGATTCATCTAAGATTTCATCTGTTAGTCAGGAAGATATTTCTTTAGAAAATAGAATATTAGATGCAAATCTTAATAAAAAATATACTTTTGATTCCTTTGTAGTAGGATCAAACAATAATATTGCTCAGGTTACGTCTTTAGCTGTAGCTGAGTCTCCCGGCGATGTTTATAACCCATTGTTTATTTACGGTGGTGTTGGACTTGGAAAGACTCATCTTATTCAGTCCATTGGTAACTTTGTATTAAAAAACAACCCTTCAGCTAAGGTTTTGTATACTACTAGTGAGTCATTCACCAACGAAGTTATTGATTTACTTAGGAAAAAGAAAACTAATCAGGAAGAGATTATTGAATTTCGTAAGAAATACAGAAGTGTTGATGTTTTACTTATAGACGATATTCAGTTTATTTCCGGTAGAGACAGAACACAAGAAGAAATTTTCAATATTTTCAATGATTTATTTATGAAACATAAGCAGATTGTTTTAACTTCCGATAAGAAGCCTAAAGATATGGAAGGTATCGCCGAAAGACTTATTAGCCGTTTTGAGCAGGGACTTACTGTTGATATTCAGAACCCTGACTATGAAACACGTATGGCTATCTTAAAGAAGAAGGCTGAAACTTCAGGCTATAACATAGATGAAGGTGTATTGCAGTATATTGCTAACCACTTTGTTTCTAACGTCAGGGAACTTGAAGGTTCTCTTACACGTGTTATTACATTTTCAAAGATTAGTCACTCTCCAATTACAGTTGATTTTGCATCAGGTGTACTTCAGGAGCTTGTGGCACCTAATCAGGAGAATGCCATTACATGTGAATACATTATTAATATAGTAGCAGATCATTTCCAGATATCTCCTACTGATATATGTTCAAAAAAGAAGAGTCGTGAGTTTGCATATCCACGTCAGATTTGTATGTACTTATGTAGAGTATTTACAGATGAAAAATTAGAAACTATTGGTGCTGCCTTAAAGAAAACTAATCACGCAACTGTTAGCTATGGCTATGACAAAATCAAATCAGAAATCGAAACAGACTCTAAGACAAGAGATCTTATAGATGTTCTTAAAAAGAAGATTAATCCTAACTAGTTATTAACATTTTTAATGGAGTTATTAACATTTAGTTGATAATTCAGTTAATAACTTACAGTTTTTGTGTTAATAACTTGTTGATAGTCTTTGTTTTTGTTAACAATTTGTCATAATTTGATGTTAATTGTTGAAAACTCAAAAGTTAGTAACTGACATTTTTAGGTTAATTATTTGCAAGTTATTAACAAGTTATTATTTTTCGAACTTCCTTTATTCACAAGGGACTCGACTACTTATTAACATATTAACGTTGCTTATTATTATTATTATCTAATATATATATTTATTTATGCGTACTTACGTACCGTTATTTTTACGATAAAGGAGATTTATAATGAAACTAGTTTGTAAAAAATCAGATTTGATTACAGGTATTAATATTGTAATGAAAGCTGTATCATCAAAAACTACAATGTCAATTCTTGAATGCATTCTTATTGATGCAACTGAAGGAGTAATTAAATTTACTGCTAACGATATGGAATTGGGAATAGAAACTAAAGTTGAAGGTGAAATTATTGAAGCCGGTAGTATTGCCATTGATGCTAAGATTTTTTCAGAAATTGTTCGTAAACTTCCTGATAATGATGTTGTTATTGAAGTTAACGATGAAACAAAGGCTAATATTACCTGTGAAAATTCAAAATTTAATATTCTTGTAAAATCAGCAGATGATTTTTCTTATTTACCTGAAATTGAAAAGAAAGATAAGATTACTCTTTCACAGTTTGCTTTAAAGGAATTAATAAGACAGACTATTTTCACTGTTAATGATGCAGATAAGAATAAGATTTTAACAGGTGAATTGTTTGAAGTTATGGGTAACAGGCTTAAAGTTGTTGCTCTTGATAAGTTTAGAATTGCCATTAGAAACATGGAATTAAAAGAGGACTATGGTAACTTTAAAGTTTTAGTTCCCGGTAAGTCATTAAATGAAATTAGCAAAATCTTAAATGGTGGTGTTGATGATGAGGTAAATATTTATTTCACATCTAACCATATCTTATTTGAATTTGATGAAACAAAAGTTGTTTCAAGATTAATTGAATGCAGTAATTATTTTGATACTGATAAGATGATTAGTAATGATTATAAGACTAAGATTACTATTAACAAAAAAGAAATGGCTAACTGTATTGACAGAGCAACTCTTTTAATAAAAGAAGGAGACAAGAAACCTGTATTCTTAACTATTAAGGATACAGAAATGGAATTGTCAATTAATACATTTATTGGTTCAATGGATGAAAGTATCCCTATTGTAAGAGAAGGTTCTGACATGATGATTAGTTTTAATCCAAAATTCCTTATTGATATTTTAAGAGTTTTAGATAGTGAAGAAGTAAACATTTATTTCACTAATCCTAAGGCACCTTGTTTTATCAGAGATGATGAAAACAGTTACATTTATGTAGTGCTTCCTGTTGTACAGTAAAATAGTTTAGAGAGGAGATAGTACAAATAATATTTTTTGTTTGTATTAATTTGGATAAAAATGGAAATAACTATAAAAGATGATTTTATAAAATTAGGTCAGGCATTAAAACTTGCCGGTCTTGTTGACTCAGGTGTGGATGCTAAGTTTGTTATCCAGGATGGTCAGGTTAAAGTCAACGGAGAAGTTGACACAAGACGTGGAAAAAAACTTTATGCCGGAGATACATTTGAGTTTGAAGGAACAGTGGTAACTGTAAAATAATGATTGTAACAAAGATAGAACTTAGCAATTTTAGAAATTACGATTCTCTTAGTTTGGAATTAGATGATAAAACTAATATTTTATATGGCAAAAACGCTCAGGGAAAGACAAATGTGTTAGAGGCTATTTATCTTTGCAGCACAACTAAATCACATAGAAGTAGCAAAGATGCAGAACTTATAAAGTTTGAAAATAATGAAGGTCACATAAAACTTTTTATTAACAAAAAAGGCAGAGAGTATAGAATAGACATTCATTTGAGAAAAAATAAGTCAAAAGGAATAGCCATAAATGGAATAACAATTAAGAAAGCCAGTGAGCTTTTTGGAATATTTAATGTAATATTTTTTTCCCCGGAGGATTTGGATATTATAAAAAACGGACCAGCTGAAAGAAGAAGGTTTGTGGATATGGAGTTATGTCAACTAGATAAAATATATGTTTATAATTTAATTAATTACAATAAGGTTTTGGGACAAAGAAATCAGTTATTAAAAGACATATATATGAAACCGGAACTTGAAGATACTCTGGATGTATGGGATATGCAGCTTGCAGAGTATGGAAGTAAGGTTATTAAGAGAAGAGAACAGTTTATAAAAGATATTAACAAGATTATAAAGCCAATTCACAGAAAACTTACAGAGAACAGCGAAGAAATAGAAGTTGTTTACAAAAAGAGTTGCAATGAAGATGAGCTTTATAACAAAATTATAGAAAACAGAAAGAAAGACATTAAGCTGAAAAGTACGTCAGCAGGTCCACATAGAGATGATATTTTATTTTTTAACAAAGATATTAATATTAGAACCTATGGCAGTCAGGGACAGAAAAGAACTGTTGCTCTGTCGCTTAAGCTGGCGGAAATAGAGTTGGTCAAGTCTTTGATCAATGACACACCTGTGTTATTATTAGATGATGTTCTGTCAGAACTTGATTCGGACAGACAGAATCACTTACTAAAAAGTTTAGATGAAATTCAAACTGTAATAACATGTACAGGTTTAGATGAATTTATTGAAAATCGATTTAGTATAAATAAAGTTTTCCAGGTAACAAAAGGCAAAATTGAAGAAAGAACTGTTTAAAAAGCAATAAAAAATATAATCCGTTATTGCAAATACTGAAAGGAGTTACGAATGGGTAACAATACTAACGTTGAAAATGAATATGGAGCAGATCAGATACAGGTATTGGAAGGACTTGAAGCTGTAAGAAAAAGACCGGGTATGTATATAGGTTCAACTTCATCAAGAGGTCTTCATCATTTAGTATATGAAATTGTTGACAATGCGGTAGACGAGGCATTGGCAGGATATTGTGATACTATTGATGTTCAGATTAATGAAGATAATTCTATTACAGTAAGAGATGATGGTCGAGGAATACCTACAGACATTAATACAAAGACAGGAAAACCTGCAGTTGAAGTAGTATTTACAGTACTTCATGCCGGAGGAAAATTCGGTGGTGGAGGATATAAAGTATCAGGTGGACTTCACGGAGTAGGTGCTTCAGTTGTTAATGCATTATCTAAATGGTTAGAAGTTAAGGTTTGTCGTGGTGGAAAAGTTCACTATCAGAAGTATGAGTATGGTAAGGTTGTAGAACCGCTAACTGTTATCGGTGATTGTGATCCTGATTTTACAGGAACAGAAGTAAAATTCTTACCTGACGACACTATATTTGAAGATACAGTTTATGATTATAAAACACTTGAAATCAGATTAAGAGAGACAGCTTTCCTTACAAAAAATCTTAAAATCGTATTGAGAGATGTTAGAGAAGAAAAGCCAATAGAGAAAACATTCCACTATGAAGGTGGTATAAAGGAATTTGTAAATTACTTAAATAAAGGCAAACAGGAATTATATGATGATGTAATTTATTGTGAAGGCACAGTTAATAATGTTTATGTTGAAGTTGCAATGCAGCATAATGATGCATATACAGAAAACACTTTAAGCTTTGTAAATAACATTAACACACCTGAGGGTGGTACACAGGTTGAAGGTTTCAAGAGAGCAATTACAAAAACATTTAATAACTATGCAAAACAGAACAAGATTTTAAAAGAAAACGAAGAAAATCTTTCAGGTGATGACTTTAGAGAAGGTCTTACAGCCATCATTAGTGTAAAGATTGAAGATCCTCAGTTTGAAGGACAGACAAAGCAGAAACTTGGAAACAGTGAAGCAAGAGCTGCAGTTGAAGGTGTAATGAGTGAACAGTTAACTTATTATCTTGAACAGAATCCGGCAATTGCAAAAATTATTTGTGAAAAAGCTGTTTTAGCTAAAAGAGCAAGAGATGCTGCAAGAAAAGCCAGAGAAGCAACAAGAAAGACTGCATTATCAGTGGCAGCCCTTCCGGGAAAACTTGCAGACTGTTCAGATAAGAACCCTGAAAACTGTGAAATATTTATAGTCGAAGGTGATTCAGCCGGTGGCTCAGCTAAGAAGGCAAGAACAAGAGCAACACAGGCAATACTTCCACTTAGAGGTAAGATTCTTAACGTAGAAAAAGCACGTATTGATAAGATTATGGACAATGCGGAAATCAGAACAATGATTACAGCTTTTGGTACAGGGATTCAGGAAGACTTTGACATAACAAAACTTAGATATAACAAGATTATTATTATGACTGATGCCGATGTTGACGGCGCTCATATTGATACACTTATGCTTACATTCTTCTATAGATTTATGCCTGAGTTAATTAAGGATGGCCATGTATACCTTGCAATGCCACCACTTTATCAGGTAACAAGAAATAAGAAGAACTATTATGCATATAGTGATGATGAGTTAAATCAGATACTTACTGAAATCGGACGTGATAATCAGAACAAGATTCAGCGTTATAAAGGTTTAGGTGAAATGGATGCAAGTCAGTTATGGGAAACAACAATGGATCCTAATACAAGAATTTTAAAACAGGTAAAAATTGACGAAGATAAATTATCAGAAATGGATCAGACATTTACAATACTTATGGGGGATGATGTAGAGCCAAGAAGAGAATTTATTGAAGCAAATGCAAAATTTGTTAAAAACTTAGATATATAGGAGGAAAATATAAGTGGACGATAAGATATTTGACAAAATTCATGAAGTAGACTTAAAAGAAACCATGGAAACCTCTTATATAGATTATGCCATGAGCGTAATTGCATCAAGAGCATTACCTGATGTAAGAGATGGTTTAAAGCCGGTTCAGCGTAGAGTACTTTACTCAATGGTTGAACTTAATAACGGACCTGATAAGCCACACAGAAAATGTGCCCGTATCGTTGGTGATACAATGGGTAAATTCCATCCACATGGTGACAGTTCTATTTACGGAGCATTGGTTAATATGGCTCAGGAATGGAATACAAGATATCCTTTAGTTGATGGCCATGGTAACTTTGGTTCAGAAGACGGTGATGGTGCTGCCGCAATGCGTTACACTGAAGCACGTCTTAGCAAAATATCAATGGAAATGGTTGCAGATATTAACAAGGACACTGTTGAATTTACACCAAACTTTGATGAAACAGAAAAAGAACCATCAGTACTTCCATCAAGATATCCTAACCTTTTGGTTAATGGAACAAGTGGTATTGCCGTAGGTATGGCAACAAACATACCACCACATAACTTAACAGAAACAATAAATGCAATTGTAAAAATAATTGACAATAAAGTAGAGGAAAACAGAGACACAACCATAGAAGAAATTATGGAAATTATTAAGGGACCTGATTTTCCTACAGGTGCTACAATCTTAGGTAGAAAAGATATTGAGCAGGCTTACAGAACAGGACGTGGAAAAATTAAAACACGTGCAGTTTCTGAAATTGAAACAATGGACAATGGAAAGAGCAGAATTATTGTTACTGAACTTCCATACATGGTTAACAAAGCTAAGTTAGTAGAAAAGATTGCAAGTCTTGTAAAAGAAAAGAAAGTTGATGGAATAACAGACTTAAGAGATGAGTCAGATCAGGAAGGAACACGTGTTGTAATTGAAGTAAGACGTGATGCCAATGCTAATGTTATTTTAAATCAGCTTTATAAGCATACACAGTTACAGGATTCTTTTGGTGTAATTATGTTAGCATTAGTTGACGGAGAACCAAAAGTATTAAACCTTCTTCAGATGTTAGATGAATATTTGAAACATCAGAAGGATGTTGTAACAAGAAGAACAAAGTTCGAATTAAACAAGGCAGAAGAAAGAGCGCACATTATTAAAGGTTTATTAATTGCCCTTGATAACATTGATGAAGTAATAAAAATAATCAGAGGTTCAAGAACAACTGCAGACGCAAAGAAGAACTTAATCGAAAGATTTGGTCTTTCAGATGCACAGTCACAGGCAATTGTTGATATGAGACTTCGTCAGTTAACAGGTTTGGCAAGAGAAGACCTTGAAGCAGAATACGCTGACTTAATGGCAAAGATTGATTACTTAAAATCTATTCTTGCAGATGAAAACAAACTTCTTACAGTAATAAAAGAAGAAATTGAAGTTATTAGAGATAAGTTTGGCGATGAGAGAAGAACAAAGATAGGAATAAATGTTGGAGATTTATCTGATGAAGATTTAATTCCTGAAGAAGATACAGTTGTAGCAATGACTAACTTAGGTTACATAAAGAGAATGACTGTAGACAACTTCAAGTCACAGAACCGTGGCGGTAAGGGAATAAAGGGAATGCAGACTATAGACAAAGACTTTATGAAGGATATGTTTATGGTTTCAACTCATGACTATATTCTTTTCTTAACTAATACAGGAAGAATCTACAAACTGAAATGTTATGAAATACCTGAAGCAGGAAGAACAGCAAGAGGTATGGCAATTGTAAACTTATTGCAGTTACAGCCTGGCGAAAAGATTTCTGCAATGGTACAGATGAAAGAATTTGAAGAAGACAAGTACCTTATTATGGCAACAAAGGAAGGTACTATTAAGAAAACACCTATAATGGCATATACGAATATTAGAAAGAGTGGTATTCAGGCTATTACTTTACGTGAAGATGATGAGTTAATAGATGTAACCATCTCAGATAACAATGATAATATTATGCTTATTACAAAGAAAGGTCAGGGAATTAAGTTCCGTGAAACAGATGTCCGTGAAACAGGACGTTCAGCAATGGGTGTTAGAGGTATTGAATTAAATCAGGATGATGAAGTAATTTCAATGCAATTAGAATCACAGGGCGAATGTGTTCTTATTGTATCAGCTAATGGTATGGGTAAACGTACACCATTTACAGACTTTAAGTTACAGAATCGTGGCGGTAAGGGTGTAAAATGCTATAAGATATCCGATAAGACAGGAGAGGTTGTAGGAGCTAAGGCAGTAAATGATGGAAACGAAATTATGATGATTACAAACGAAGGTATTGTAATTAGAATGTTCGTTGACGACATCTCAATTCTTGGAAGAGTAACACTTGGTGTTAAATTAATGAATACAGGTGATAAGGATGATATTGTTGTTGCAAGTATAACAAAAGTTAAGGAAAGTGTTACAGAAGCAGATGCATTAGAAGCAGCAAGATTATCAGAAGAAAATGAAACATTAGACGAAGGTAGTGAAGAACTATCAGAAGATTCAGATTCTGAAGATAATTAATAATTACTAAAAGGTGACTATATTGTCGCCTTTTACTTTATAAAAATGCCGGAAGGATAAAAGTAAAATGAGAAACATAGATTCAAGTGAAATTACAAAAAACATAAAAGAAATGTGCATAGAAGCAAATCATTTTCTAGCACCGGATATGGAAAGAGTATTTAAAAAAGCAAAGGAAAATGAAGAGTCAAAATTAGGATGCCAGATACTTGAGCAGTTAGATGAAAATTTAAAAATAGCTGCAGAAGATATGATACCAATTTGTCAGGACACAGGAATGGCAGTCGTTTTTATTGAAATAGGTCAGGACGTACATATAGAAGGCGAAAACTTAGAAGATGCAATAAACGAAGGTGTTCGTCAGGGATATGTTGACGGCTACCTTAGAAAGTCAGTAGTAAGTGATCCTATAATAAGAGAAAACACAAAAGACAATACTCCGGCAGTAATACATTATAGTATAGTTCCGGGCGAAAATATAAAAATAACAGTAGCTCCAAAAGGATTTGGCAGTGAAAATATGAGTAAGGTATTTATGTTAAAACCTGCAGATGGAATAGAAGGCGTAAAAGATGCAGTATTAACAGCAGTAAAAGAGGCCGGTCCTAACGCATGCCCTCCAATGGTAGTAGGTGTTGGAATAGGTGGAACATTTGAAAAATGTGCAATACTTGCAAAAAAAGCTTTGGCAAGGCCTGCAGACAGCAATTCAGAAATTCCATATGTAAAAGAATTAGAGGAAGAACTTTTAACTAAAATAAATAAATTAGGAATAGGACCGGGAGGCTTAGGCGGAACACAGACAGCATTATCCGTTAATGTAGAAACATATCCTACACATATAGCAGGCTTACCTGTAGCAATAAACATCTGTTGTCATGTTAACAGACATATAAGCAGAACACTATAAGGAGAACCATAATGAATAGAAACATAACAGCACCATTATCAGATGAAGTAGCAAAAGAATTAAAAAGCGGTGATTATGTATATATAACAGGTACAATATATACTGCAAGAGATGCAGCCCATAAAAGAATGTGGGAAGCATTAGAAAAAGGTGAAGAACTTCCTATAGAAATGAAAAACAACATAATCTATTATATGGGACCATCACCTGCAAGAGAAGGAAGACCGATCGGTTCAGCCGGACCTACAACTGCAAGCAGAATGGATAAATATGCTCCAAAGCTTCTTGACTTAGGCTTAAAAGGCATGATAGGAAAAGGAAAAAGAAGTGAACAGGTAAAAGAAGCCATCGTAAGAAATGGAAGCGTATACTTTGCTGCAGTAGGAGGAGCAGGAGCAATATTATCAAAAGCAATTAAAAAAAGTGAAGTAATTGCATATGATGACCTTGGCACAGAAGCAATAAGAAAGTTATATGTAGAAGACTTTCCTGCAATAGTTGTAATAGACAGCCAGGGAAACAACCTATACGAAACAGCAATAAAAGAATATGCAAAACAGTAAAGTAACAAAAGAAAAACAAATATAGAAATAATTGCAAAAAACAATTAAAAATGTATTTGACAAATAAATGTTACTATATTATAATAAGTAATGCACTGCACAAGTGCAGTAATTAAATAACTGATAAATAATCAGGCAAGGAGAAATACTCAAGTGGCTGAAGAGGCGCCCCTGCTAAGGGTGTAGGTCGTTTGCGCGGCGCGAGGGTTCAAATCCCTCTTTCTCCGTTAAGGACTCAAACAATGTTTGAGTCCTTTTTTAATAACTGGAAATTCCAACGGAATTTCCAGTTATTAAAAATCCTCCGGAGGATCACAGAGGCGCGGAAACGAAGTTTCGTCGCGTATAACAAAAACAAATTAATAGCAGGCAATTGTATAATCATAGAAACAAAAAAATAAAACTAAAAATCTGTTGACATTATTCTACTAAAATGGTAAAGTATCTCTTGCACTGCTCAAGTGCAGGGAAACAACAAAATATAAAGTTAAAAAACTTTAAAAAAAAGTTGTTGACAGATAATAACGGAAATGTTATTATTAATGAGTTGTCGCTAAGACAACAAAAAAGAATTTTAGAAAGTTGTTGACAGACAAAGAAAATTATGATAAATTATTCTGGCTGTCGAAAAACGACAGAAATTCTTGAAAAAGAAAAATAAAAAAGTTGTTGACAAGCGACTGCAAGTGAGATATAATAAACAAGCTGTCGCAAAGAGACAGCAAACAGGAACATTGATAATTGAACAGCAACCATCCCTGAAAATTCAAAATAAAATTTTCAGAGCGAACATTGTTAATTCGAGTAATCGAAGCTAACGATTTCCAAAACAACAGTAATGGATGAATGGCTAACGTCATTCTGACAGAACAAACACTTTTAACGAGAGTTTGATCCTGGCTCAGGATGAACGCTGGCGGCGTG
>OGKE01001949.1_pt1 | contig 11243 bp, 13 predicted proteins | sample 1572341 | NCBI WGS metagenome assembly OGKE01 (sample SAMEA2582091, study PRJEB24529) | metagenome | biome: Human gut stool | place: China | collected 2011
AACCAGGTTATGCCAGAAAAGAAAAATTCACAAAGGCTTACAAAGCCCGAAAAACTAAGAAATGCGAGGTTATGCAACAATGATAAAAGTGCTTTTCATCTGCCACGGCAACATCTGCCGCAGCACCATGGCGCAGAGTGTCTTTGCCCATCTGGCGGCGGAAGCGAACCTGGCAGATTATTTTGAAATTGATTCCGCGGCGACAAGCCGCGAAGAAATCGGAAACACACCACATTACGGAACGGTAAGGAAACTCAGGGAAGAGAACATTCCACTCATCCCGCACAGGGCGCGTCAGATGACGAGAAACGATTATTTATACTATGATTATCTGATCGGCATGGATACTGCGAACATCCGTAACATGATAAAAATCGCCGGAGGCGAGGACAGTCAGGGAAAAATCTACAAAATGCTGTCCTTTGCGGGATATGAACACACGCACAGGCTATCGGAGGCAGGAGATGTCGCTGATCCGTGGTATACCGGAGATTTTGAGGCAACCTATCGGGATGTTGTAAGCGGCTGCGAGGGTTTTCTTGCATATTTAAAAGAACATAACGAATTTACATTGTGATTTCAAAGGTTACATGCTAATATTATCGCATAACTGCACACGTTACAGCCGAGATACGTTCTTGCTGTTTCGCCTACAAAAAAGAATTGTCACTAACACCAAAATTTCATTGAGGTGAAAGATACGGCATGCCATAAGGGAGAGACTGCGTCAATGTCATATGGGCACAGTTTCTATTTTGCGTATGAAAATTTTAGCTGTATCTTCTTCGGAGGATGCGGCTATTTTTTTCTTTACAAAAAATACGTTAGTGAAGAAAGGAGCACCATGGAAACAAGAATTGCATTAATCGGGATCATTGTGGAGAACCCGGAGTCGATCGAGGCGCTGAACCATCTTTTACATGAATATGGAAAGTACATCATCGGTCGAATGGGAATCCCATACAGAGAGCGTGAGGTAAACATTATCAGTGTGGCAATTGATGCCCCACAGGATGTGATCAATGCACTTTCGGGAAAAATCGGACGGTTGGATGGAATCGGAGCCAAAACCGTTTACTCAAATATCACAGGGAAAAAATAAACACACAAAAATAGAGGAAAAGCCGATAAAAACCAATATGAATGAAGAAATTAAATCAACAATTAATAAAGTAAAACAAAGCCGGAATATTTCATTGGAGCAGTTAAAACTTTTATTGGAGATAAATGATGATGAAGGTGTCCGCTTTATACGTGAAGAAGCGGTAAAAGTATGCCAGAAAACCTACGGAAATCAGGTACTTATCCGTGGACTGATCGAATTTACCAATTTTTGCAAAAACGACTGTTATTATTGTGGGATTCGAAGAAGCAATTCACAAGCGGACCGATATCGGTTGACAAAGGAGCAGATGTTAGACTGCTGTGCCAGTGGATATGAACTTGGGTTTCGCACATTTGTGCTGCAGGGAGGCGAAGATGGATACTTTACGGATGACAAAATCTGTGATCTGGTGAGTGCCATCAAAGAAAAATATCCGGACTGTGCCGTCACACTTTCCATTGGAGAAAAATCAAAAGAAAGTTACAAACGCTATTTTGACGCGGGGGCGGATCGTTATCTGCTCCGCCACGAGACTGCGGACGAGGCGCATTACAAAAAACTCCATCCAGAGGAGATGTCTCTTGCGCATCGCAAACAATGCCTGTGGGATTTAAAAGAAATTGGCTATCAGGTCGGCTGCGGATTTATGGTGGGTTCTCCGGGACAGACAGTGGAAACATTGTACGAGGATATTCAGTTTATCAGGGAACTGCAGCCGCACATGGTTGGAATCGGACCATTCATTGCGCAGAAAGACACTCCGTTTGCGGACAAAGCGTCGGGAACGATGGAACAGACGTTAAAATTGCTGGCAATTATCCGGCTCATCCATCCGCATGTGCTGCTCCCGGCGACAACGGCGCTTGGAACGATTCATCCAAAAGGGCGGGAACTCGGCATTTTGTCCGGGGCGAATGTGGTCATGCCGAACCTTTCGCCGGTCAATGTCAGGGAAAAATACAAACTTTACGACAACAAAATCTGTATGGGTGATGAAGCCGCCGAATGTCGTTACTGTATGGAAAAACGTATGAAAAGCATCGGCTATGAGGTGGTGGTAAGCCGCGGAGACTATATAGAATAAAATACTGAAAAAAAGATTATCATTGCAAAGAGCAAAGGAGAAGAATAAATGTACAACGTAAAGTCCTTAAAAGCAGAAGAATTTATATCAGATGAGGAAATTTTAGACACATTGGCATATGCAGATGCCAACAAAGATAATGTGGAGCTGATTGATCAGATCATTGAGAAAGCGAGAGCAAGAAAAGGGTTGAACCACCGGGAGGCATCCGTGCTTTTAGCCTGTCAGATCCCGGAAAAAATAGAGGAAGTTTACAAATTGGCGGAGCAGATCAAAAAAGATTTTTATGGAAACCGCATTGTGCTGTTTGCACCGCTTTATTTGTCCAATTACTGTGTAAATGGCTGCGTCTACTGCCCATATCATTTGAAAAATAAGCACATCGCAAGAAAGAAACTAACACAGGAAGAGATCGTAAAAGAAGTGACTGCGCTGCAGGACATGGGACACAAACGTCTTGCCATTGAAGCAGGCGAAGATCCGGTCAACAATCCGATTGAATACATTTTAGAGTGCATCAACACGATTTACAGTATCAAACATAAAAATGGAGCGATTCGCCGCGTCAACGTTAACATCGCGGCAACAACTGTCGAAAATTACCGTAAATTAAAGGAAGCCGGAATCGGAACATACATTTTATTTCAGGAGACTTATCATAAAAAGAGTTACGAAACACTTCATCCGACCGGGCCAAAACATGACTATGCATATCATACTGAAGCAATGGACCGCGCGATGGAGGGCGGCATCGATGACGTTGGACTTGGCGTGCTGTTCGGACTTGAGATGTACCGCTATGAATTTGCAGGACTTTTGATGCATGCAGAGCATCTGGAGGCAGTGCATGGCGTAGGACCTCACACCATCAGTGTTCCGCGTATCAAACACGCAGATGATATCGATCCGAGCGCGTTTGACAATGGAATTTCAGATGATATTTTTGCAAAAATCTGTGCCCTCGTCCGCATCTCCGTGCCTTACACCGGAATGATCATTTCCACCAGAGAGAGCCAGCAGGTTCGTGAAAAAGTACTGCCACTCGGCGTTTCACAGATTTCAGGTGCATCGAGAACAAGTGTCGGAGGCTATGCCGAAGGAGAGCCGGAGGAGGAGAGCTCGGAGCAGTTTGATGTCAGTGACCAGCGGACGTTAGATGAGGTTGTAAACTGGCTCATTAAAATGGACTATATTCCAAGTTTCTGTACCGCATGTTACCGTGAGGGAAGAACGGGGGACCGTTTTATGGCATTATGCAAAAATATGCAGATCTTAAACTGCTGTCATCCAAACGCCCTCATGACGCTGAAAGAATATTTAGAGGACTACGCAAGCGAGGAAACAAAAAAACTGGGTATGGAACTGATCGACCGTGAGCTGGAGAAAATCACAAATCCAAAAGTAAAACAGACAGCTTACGAACACATTCATGATATTTCCGAAGGAAAACGTGATTTCCGTTTCTAAAAATAGTACAAACATAGAAAGGACACCAGAAATGGCAACATTAAATGAAACACCATCTGCAAACCGGCTGCACATCGGCATTTACGGTAAGACAAACAGTGGAAAATCCTCTCTGATCAATGCGCTGACCAATCAGGAAGTCTCTATTGTTGCAGATGTGGCAGGAACAACTACCGATCCTGTATACAAACCGATGGAGATTCATCCGCTCGGAGCCTGCGTGCTGATTGACACGGCAGGTTTCGATGACACGAGCGAGCTTGGCACAAGGCGTGTGGAAAAAACAAAACTTGCAGCAGAAAAAACAGACATTGCAGTGATCGTTCTTTCAGCGGAAGAAGCGGTTACATGCGCAGACGAACAGGGACAGATACAGGACGAATTGAAATGGTACCGTTTTTTTCGGGAAAAACATACACCAGTCTTATTTGTCATAAACAAAGCAGATCAGGATGAAGAAAATGCAGCCCGTCTGGCGGAGATGATTTACGAGGAAGCAAAAGAAGATGCAGTCATCATCAGTGCAAAAAAACACACCGGAATCAAGGAGTTCAAAACAACACTGATCCGTCTTATGCCGGAAAATTTTGGCGCGGAATACATTACCGGAAATCTGGTGGAAGAGGATGATCTCGTCTTGCTTGTGATGCCGCAGGATATCCAGGCACCAAAGGGGCGTCTGATTTTGCCACAGGTACAGACGATACGTGAACTGCTGGATAAAAAATGTCTGGTCATGAGTGTGACCACGGACAAATTTTTGACAGTACTTCCGCTGCTTGCCAGAGCACCGAAACTGATCATCACCGATTCACAGGTGTTTGGATATGTTTATGAGAACAAGCCAAAAGAAAGTATGCTCACCTCTTTTTCCGTGCTGTTTGCTGCTTATAAGGGAGATTTGCCTTATTATGTCCAGGGGGCAAAGGCGATTGACAGCCTGACACCGGATTCGAAAGTACTGATCGCTGAGTGCTGCACGCACGCTCCGTTAAAAGAGGATATCGGACGTGTAAAAATTCCCCGCATGTTGAAAAAGTGCGCAGGGGAAACGCTGACTGTGGATATTGTAAGCGGAACAGATTTTCCACAAGATCTGAGTGGATATGACCTGATCATTCAGTGTGGGGCATGCATGTTTAACCGGAAATATGTGCTGTCGCGGATTGACAGAGCAAAAAAACAGCAGGTTCCGATGACAAATTACGGTGTAACTATTGCACATTTGACGGGAATTTTAGATAATATCAGCATGCCTTAAGAGGTAAATAATAATGAGTTAAGGGAATTTCAATGCAGCACAGATCAAAAAAGATAAAAAAATCATTTTTCATTATTTTAGTTGTTTTAATAGTATTGTCTGGCGGTTCAGCGATATATCTCGGCAACTATTATCACAGCGTCGATGTGGAAAAATATATGAACGGTTCATCGGAAGTTTCGGTCGAAAAATTTGATAAAGGCTGGTTTTTTGACGGAGCGGGAGAGGAGAAAGCCCTGATTTTTTATCCGGGAGCAAAGGTTGCGACCGAGGCATATGCACCGCTTATGTATCAGCTTGCAGAAAGTGGAATCGACTGTTTTCTGGTCGACATGCCATTTCATATGGCGTTTTTCGGGATGAATCGTGCGGAGGAGATCATGCAGGAATACAATTATGAAGCGCAGAAAGGTGATGGAACGGCTGCGATTCCTGCTGAGGAACAGTGGGCGAGGACGGTGGAGGTGTTTGTTGGCGATGAGTCTGAATAACAAGCCATGCCCATTCGGAATTCGCTGCGCTGCAAGCCGAGTCAGCTCGAATCCGCTGCGCTTCTTCTCGCTGTTGGGCTGTCGCCCAATAAGAATAAAAAGAAAAGATGACAGTCTGGTGAATAAATTCCCCATTCTGTCATCTTTCCTTTTTATCCTTACTCGGCTTGTAGCTTATCCAAAGTATCGATCCAATAATCCTTTTAATGCTTTGCCGTGACGAGCTTCATCTCTGGCCATCTCATGAACGGTATCATGGATTGCATCAAGGTTGTTTTTCTTAGCGCATTTTGCGAGATCAAATTTACCTGCAGTAGCACCGAACTCACAGTCAACTCTCCATTTCAGGTTATCTTTTGTAGTAGCTTTCATGTTTGGCTCTAAGTCCTCACCTAACATCTCAGCAAATTTTGCTGCATGTTCTGCTTCTTCGTAAGCAGCTTTCTCCCAGTAAAGACCAACTTCCGGATATCCCTCGCGGTGAGCAATACGAGCCATGCAAAGGTACATACCAACTTCAGAGCATTCTCCTTCGAAGTTTGCTTTTAACTGATCGAAGATGTATTTCTTGTCTTCATCGCTGATTTCTGGATTGTTTTTTACTGTTTTTGCGTAAACGCCATATTCATGTTCTGCAGCAAGTGTAAGATCTCCTTCTACTTTTTTGAACTTATCAGCGCCTACATGACAGACTGGACACTCTGCTGGTGCAGCATCTCCTTCATAAACATATCCACATACTGTACAAACCCATTTTGTCATAATTTTGTTCTCCTTTTCTTATTTAAATTTTATTTAGCTTTTGATAATAGTAACTATTACTAATTTTAGTTTAAAAAATATATTTTGTCAATACTTTTTCCTACATTTTTTATAGAAAGCTGTACAGTTCGCAGAACAACTGGAACTGTACCATCAACTGTTCTTTTTACAGTCTGCGCACTTTCCGTAAAAATATGTAATATGACCTTCAATTTCACCGTCAAATCCCTGATTTGCAAGGACATTGATATGATCCAGACCATCTACGGAAAGATCTAAAACACTGCCACAATGTTTGCAGATAAAATGATAATGTGGAGCCGAATTCCCGTCAAAACGGTCAGGTCCGATACCGGTCGATAATTTCTGAATCTCACCGATGTCAGAAAGTAATGACAGATTACGGTATACAGTGCCGAGACTGATATTCGGAAACTCTTCTTTGATGCCGAGATAAACAGTTTCAGCAGTAGGGTGGTCATATCTGCCGGCAAGGAAGATCTTGATTGCTTCACGTTGTCTACTATATTTTAGCATGATAATCACCCTTTCTTTTTAATAATAGTAATTGTTACTGATATTATAATAGCAGAGAACCATACTTCTGTCAAGAATAAAGAAGATAAATTTAAACATTTCTGTGATTACTCAGCCACGCTTCATAATGTAAGTTTTTTGAAAAATCACGCATATCATAACCGACCAATGAATATATATAGTAGCAACAAAATAAATGCCGGGAGCATCCGATGGCAGGAATCAAACGTTTTATTACATATATATATGCATACGAAAACGGAACAAAAGGAATCAACGCGGGATTTGCAAAAGTGGAGATCAGGGGAAATGAATGCAGGATTGAAGTGCATCTGCGTGGAACACCAATTCGGATGGGAATGGATCAGGTATACCTTTTTAAAGTAGAGGGAGGGCAGATGCTTGCGTTCCCGATGGGAGAGATGAGGATGATAAAAGGAAGCGGAGATTATGGAACAATTATAAAAGCAGATCAGATTGGAGGATCAGAATACTCGTTTGCCGAGATGGATGGAATGGTTTTTGCAGGAGAGGAAGGCGCGATTGCCATGACACGCTGGACGGAAGGAGAGCCATTTGCAGTAAAAACAGAAAATATCAGGTTGTGGGAACCGCCAAGATTTGACGCGGGCGAGACGGAAAATCAAAAAGAAAATAAGAAAACAGAGAATCCCCAGGAAAAAGTGACCGCGAAAAAAACGGAAAATCTTGCAGCCGAAAACGAAGAAAAAGCTGCAGAGGAGCTTCATGCAACGGAAATGCCAATGCGCAATATTTTTCCAAAGTTTGTCTGGGTGGACACGTGGGAGCGGTTCAAAAACATGTATCCCTATTTTACATTGCCGGAGGATAAAAATGTGGAGTGTGTGCGCATTGAACTGAAAGACCTGCGTGAACTGCCGCGAAAATACTGGTATCTTGGAAATAACAGCTTTTTGCTGCACGGATTTTTCAATTACCGCTATCTGGTGTTGGGAAAGCTCGAAGAGGACAAATGGTTTATCGGTGTCCCGGGGATTTATCAGCAGCAGGAGCGCGTGATGGCAGCAATCTTTGGCTTCCCGGAGTTTATGACGACCGATCACATCAACCAGTTTGGCTATTGGTATCACACGTTAGATGAATAATACAGGACAATAATTGAGAGGGAACTGTCCATTTATGAATGGATTTCATCGGGATTTAAGATAGCGTAGCGGATGTGATTTTCCCATTTTCCCTGAATGAGAATACTGTCGCGCTCAATTCCTTCCTCGAAAAAACCTGTGGCATGCAGCAGGTTTCTGGAAGGCGTATTTTCAGGCATGCAGCGGGCAAAGATTTTGTGAAGCCCGAGACCATAAAAGCCGACAGACAGTGCCATAGACAGAGCTTCTCGGGCATATCCATGATGCTGATAAGACGCATCGAATTTATAGCCGACCTCACTCGTGAAATAAGGCATTTTTATAATATTGTGCAGACAGACCGTGCCGATGATGGTAGATGGATCTTCTTTCAAAAAAACATAAAAGCGCACACTGGAAAGCTTGAGCGCAAGTTTTAACTCGCACCTGGCGAGTGTCTGCTGGAAATCGAGTGTGTAATAATTCTCAGGGGCGGTTGGTTCATATTTTTCAAAGCAGGAGCGGTTACGATATAAAAAATCATGGATTTCCCGCAGATAATCCGTGGAGGGAAGCCGTAAAATTAATCGCTCTGTTTCGTAGGAAAAAGAAAGCCCGGTGGGCAGTTGTGTGTGATTCTGCATAAAAACCTCGAATGGAAAAATTCTTATATAACATTATATACGACACCACAAAAAAAGCAAAAATATTTCTATGGTAGTGATGCGATAAATAGTGTATCATTGTATACAGAGTACCAGAACAGGAAAACAGAAAAATGAAAATGACGCAGGATGAAAAATATATGAAGGCAGCCATCCGCGAGGCGAAAAAAGCATATGCCCTGGATGAGGTGCCGATCGGGTGCGTGATCGTGCAGGATGGCACGATTATTGCGAGAGGATATAACAGAAGAAACACGGAAGGAAATACGTTGGCACACGCGGAACTGACCGCAATCAAAAAAGCGAGCAAAAAGACCGGTGACTGGCGTTTAGAGGGTTGTACGATGTATGTGACATTGGAGCCATGCCAGATGTGCGCCGGAGCGATCGTGCAGAGCCGCATGAAAAAAGTGGTCATTGCCACGATGAATCCGAAGGCAGGATGCGCAGGTTCGGTGCTGAATCTTTTACAGATGGCTGCATTTAACCATCAGGTGGAGATTGAAAAAGGCGTTTTGGAGGAAGAGTGCTCGACGATGTTGTCTGATTTTTTCCGGGAGTTAAGAGAAAAGAAAAAGAGGGAAAAACAGGAAACGGTGACAGATTCCCTGTGAACTCTTGACAATGAAGGTTATTATAAGCTATACTTAAATCTCCGAGCAGCCGGGGTGGCAGCGGTACCCTGAACCAGCAATCCGCTATAGCTGGGGTGATATCAAACTGAGGGTTATCTCTTTGCGGAGCAGCCCTTCATAAGTGGCGTTGACGTTTGGGTCTTACGCAACAGGAATTTACGAACCGGGTCAGGTCAGGAATGGAGCAGCCCTAAGTAAAAGCTCTTGTGTGCCGTGAGGGTGCCTGGACCGAGTTAACTGTGGAGGTAACGTCCGTGGACTGGACTCGAAGGGCGATGCTCGGATTTTAAATTTAAGAACAGAAACCGTAAAGAGCCGCAGCAGTGATACTACGACTCTTTTGTTATAAGAAAAATGCATAAGGCAGAATGTTTTTCTGTTGGCAAAAACGTTCTGAAACTACAAAAAAGGAGAAAAGCGAATGTGGGATAAAGTGAGAAAAAGAATTGTTGATGCATGCGATGTGATGGATATGGTCATGGCGGCAGTTGTGGTCATTGGAATTGTGATAGCGGTGATCGGAATTTTTCCGCAGATTGGAGAACTGTGGCGTCACAGAGAGGAGGCGGTTGCGTTTTTAGAATTTCTGGATGCGGTGCTCGGCGTTGTCATTGGTGTGGAATTTCTAAAAATGTTATGTAAACCAAATACTGCCAATATTATTGAAGCCCTGATTTTCGTGATCGCGCGTCATATGATCGTGCAGACAACGACAGCCGGAGAAGATTTGGTTTCCGTAATCAGTATCTGTATGCTTTTCCTTTTCCGCCGTTTTATGCTTGCGACAAAACCGGACAAGGAACATCATGTGCCGAATATTTTTAAGGCGATCAAGATCGCACAGTCGCCGGAATTTCAGGAAGCATTAAAAGAAACAGAAGAACATGAGACAATTTCTCAGGATGAAAAATAAAACTGCATTTATTTGAATACAAACATTGAATTTCCAAAAAACTGCTATATAATGTAAGCATGTCACGGCAAAAGTGCCGAAAATCGTGTTTATCCGGTACATAGACACGGTTTTAGAGAAAAAGAAAAGTGAGGAAAATAAAATGTTTGGATTTGGTCAGTTAATTGACATCTTGAAAAAGAACCCGAAAAAAATTGTTTTTACAGAAGGAAATGATCCTCGTATCTTAGAGGCAGCTTCCAGACTTCTGGCAAGCAATTTCTTACATCCGATCTTAGTTGGTAACCCGGATGAGATTGCAAAAGTAGCAGAGGAGAGCGGTTTCAATATCCGTGGAGCAGAGATCATCGATCCAATGAAGTACGACAGATTTGACGAGATGGTTGAGATGTTCTGTGAACTTCGTAAGAGCAAAGGTGTTACACCGGAGCAGGCAAGAGGAATTCTTTCTCAGGCAAACTACTTTGGTACCATGTTAGTAAAAATGGGAGTTGCTGATTCCCTTCTTGGTGGAGCAACATACTCTACAGCAGATACAGTACGTCCGGCATTACAGTTGATCAAAACAAAACCGGGTAACACAATCGTATCTTCCTGCTTCATCATGGTACGTCCGGCAGCTACAGGCGAGAACGAAGTACTTGCAATGGCTGACTGTGCAATCAACATTCATCCAACAGAGGACGAGTTAGTAGAGATCGCCGGTGAGACAGCAGAGTGTGCTAAGATTTTCGGTATCGATCCAAAGGTTGCATTCTTAAGCTACTCAACACTTGGTTCCGGTAAGGGCGAGGATGTTGACAAGATGCGCAACGCAGCAGCAAAAGCAAAAGAAAAATATCCAGAGCTTCCAATCGAAGGAGAGATCCAGTTCGATGCAGCAGTTTCTCCACGTGTTGCACGTACAAAATGCAAAGATTCTCAGGTTGCAGGACATGCAAACACATTTGTATTCCCTGACATCAATGCTGGTAACATTGGTTACAAGATCGCACAGCGTCTTGGTAACTTCGAAGCTTACGGACCAATCTTACTTGGCTTAAATGCACCAATCAACGATCTGTCCCGTGGATGTAACGCTTCTGAAGTATATTCTATGGCAATCATCACAGCAGCACTTGCTTAATTGCAATTGATCGGAACATAATAATAAGAAAGAACCGTATGCGAAGAGCGTTTGAAAGAATGTTTTCGTGTGACGGTTTTTTTTTTTTGTT
>OGKE01001955.1_pt1 | contig 11196 bp, 10 predicted proteins | sample 1572341 | NCBI WGS metagenome assembly OGKE01 (sample SAMEA2582091, study PRJEB24529) | metagenome | biome: Human gut stool | place: China | collected 2011
CCGGTCAGGGAGTCTGCCTGGTGATCGGCGGATTTCTTCTGTATAAGTTTAAGAAGATGGATCTGGCGGCCATCATCGGTACTGCAGGTATTTTCTCCACTTTCTTCGGTCTGATGTTCGGCAGCATCTTCGGTTTTGAAGATGTGATCCCCGCGCTCTGGCTGCGTCCGGTGGAGGCGATGTCCAATCTTCCGTTCCTTGGTACGTTAAATACGGTATTTGTCGTTGCAATCGCTTTCGGTATGTTCCTGATCCTGATTACAATGATCTTCCATATTATTAACGCCGTCCGCACGAAAGATGTGGAAGGCATCTGGTTTGACCAGAACGCCGTGGCAGGACTGATATTTTACGGTTCTCTGGTCGCTGTGATCTTCCTGTTTATGACAGGTCACACACTTCCCGCAGGCGCGGTTCTCGGGGTGATGTTCGGTATTCCGTTAGTGATCATTATGCTGAAGGAGCCTCTGGCAAGAATGGTGAAAAAAGAAAGTCCCGTCATCGAGGGAAGCAAGGGCATGTATTTTGTACAGAGCTTTTTTGAACTCTTTGAAGTCATGTTGAGTTATCTGTCCAACACCCTTTCTTTCGTCCGTATCGGTGCTTTCGCCGTCAGCCATGCCGCTATGATGGAAGTCGTACTGATGCTTGCCGGTGCAGAAGCCGGAAGCCCGAACTGGATCGTTGTGATCCTTGGAAATATTTTCGTTACCGCGATGGAGGGTCTTATCGTAGGTATCCAGGTACTCCGTCTCGAATATTATGAGATGTTCAGCCGTTTCTATAAAGGAAGCGGAAGAGCTTTTCAGCCATTTTTAAAGAAAGAAAAAATTAAATAAGCAGGAGGATATTATTATGTCAACTATTATCGAAATTCTTACCGCCGCAGCACTGATTCTCAGCATCATCATCCCGGGAGGCGCATTTCTTCTGGGCGAGAGAAACAAAAAACGTTACAAAAAGTCTCTGGCAGTCAACTGTTTCTTCTTCTTTGGTACACTCCTTGTAGGAACCATCGCCATGTTCGCCGGTGCGCAGAACGTACAGGCAGCTACTGATGCAGCCGGAAGTGGTCTTGCAACCGGTCTTGGTTATCTCGGTGCCGCTCTCGTAACCGGCCTGTCCGGTATCGGTTCCGGTATCGCCGTAGCAAGTTCTGCAAGTGCAGCCCTGGGTGCTATCAGTGAAGACGGTTCCCTGTTCGGTAAATCCATGATCTTCGTAGCCATGGCAGAAGGTATTGCTCTGTATGGTCTGATCATTTCCTTCATGATCTTAGGTAAACTTTAATCCTTACAAAGAGGTTTTGCTTTATGAAAATGTATCTGATCAGTGACAACATCGACACCCAGACGGGCATGCGGCTCGCCGGGGTGGACGGTGTGGTGGTGCACGAAAGAGAAGAACTGCGCACCGCTCTGGAAACGGCTCTGGCCGATAAAGAAATCGGGATTCTTCTGCTGACAGAAAAGTTCGGCAGAGAATTCCCGGAAATTGTGGATGAGGTGAAGCTCCATCACAAGGTACCTCTGATCGTGGAGATCCCCGACCGTCACGGTACCGGCCGGAAACCGGATTTTATCACCTCTTATGTCAACGAAGCCATTGGACTAAAACTGTAACTATAAATCAAAGAGGGTGAATACATTGACTATCGAAGAAAAATTACAGCATTTTTATACAGCCTCCATCGACAGTGCCATGCAGGAGGCACAGCAGGTGCAGACACAGCATCAGGAAGCCCTGGATAAGATTTTCCAGGAACATAAAGAGACCAAGGAACGGCAGATTCAGTCTCATATTCAGGCGGAAACGGACAATCTCAAACGCGAGATCAACAAAACCGTCTCTGCCAGACAACTGGAATACCGCCGTCTTCTTTCCGATAAGACCGAAGAGATCAAGCAGCAGCTGTTTCACGATGTGGCGGAGCGTCTTGCACAGTTTCGCTCCACACCGGAATATCTGGAATATCTCTCCCAGCGGATCCAGGAAGCCCGCGACTTTGCCGGAGAAGATGCCCTTGTGGTTTATCTTGATCCCGCAGACCAGAACTGGATCCCGGAACTTGCCGCACGCTTCGGCTTTGCCCCGGTAGTATCCAGAGAAGCTTTCATGGGCGGTATGCGCGCCGTGATCCGCTCCAAAAATATATTGATAGACAACTCATTTGCTACTTTACTCAGGGAAGCAAAAGAAGAATTTGTCTTTGCCGGAGGTATGACAGATGAATAAAAAAGGAATCATTTATGGAATCAACGGACCAGTTATTTACCTGAAGGGAAATACTGGTCTTCGTATGTCTGAGATGGTACATGTGGGTGAGGAGCATCTGGTAGGGGAAGTCATCTCCCTGTCAAAGAAAGCCACCACCGTACAGGTCTTCGAGGAGACCACCGGTCTGAAACCCGGCGCAGAAGTTGTCGGAACCGGAGATGCCATCTCCGTAACACTGGGACCCGGGATTCTGAACAACATTTTCGACGGTATCGAGCGTCCGTTAAGTGAGATCGCCGCCCGTTCCGGCAAATACATCACCCGTGGTGTCAGCGTCGACTCTCTGGACACCGCAAAAAAATGGGATGTTCATGTGACCGTCTCCGAGGGCGATCATGTGACCGGCGGAACCGTCATCGCAGAAACCCAGGAAACTGCAAGTATCCTTCACAAATCCATGGTTCCTCCGGATGTGGAGGGAACCGTTATCAAAGCAGCCTCTGACGGCGCTTACACGATCCTGGATCCGATCGTCACACTGGAACTTGATGACGGAACCACAAAAGAACTGACGCTGTGCCAGAAATGGCCGATTCGTGTCCCGCGTCCGACCAAAAGACGTTTCCCGGCATCCAAACCGCTGATCACCGGTCAGCGTATCCTGGATACCATGTTCCCGATCGCAAAAGGCGGCACCGCCGCTGTTCCCGGTGGTTTCGGTACCGGAAAAACCATGACCCAGCACCAGATCGCCAAGTGGTCCGATGCGGATATCATCATCTATATCGGCTGCGGTGAACGTGGAAACGAGATGACTCAGGTACTGGAGGAATTCGGAGAATTGGTGGATCCGAAGACCGGTCATCCCCTGATGAATCGTACGGCCCTGATCGCGAATACCTCCAACATGCCGGTGGCTGCCCGTGAGGCTTCGATCTACACCGGTCTGACGCTGGCGGAATATTACCGTGATATGGGTTACGATGTGGCTATTATGGCAGACTCTACCTCCCGTTGGGCAGAAGCGCTGCGTGAGCTTTCCGGACGTCTGGAAGAAATGCCAGCAGAGGAAGGTTTCCCGGCTTATCTGGCTTCCCGTCTGTCCGCTTTCTATGAGAGAGCCGGCATGATGGAAAACCTGAACGGAACCGAGGGAAGCGTATCGATCATCGGTGCCGTATCCCCGCAGGGCGGCGATTTCTCCGAACCGGTTACGATGAACACCAAACGTTTCGTCCGCTGTTTCTGGGGACTGGACAAATCACTGGCTTACGCGAGACATTTCCCGGCGATCCACTGGCTGACCAGTTACAGCGAATATCTGAATGATCTGGCACCATGGTACCAGACCCATGTAAATAAAAACTTTATCGATCTTAGAAATCAAATCATGGCTCTTTTAAATACCGAGAGCAGCCTGATGGAGATCGTAAAACTGATCGGAAGCGACGTTCTCCCGGATGATCAGAAACTCGTCCTTGAGATCGCCCGTGTGATCCGTCTGGGCTTCTTACAGCAGAACGCCTTCCATGCAGACGATACCTGCGTACCGCTGGAAAAGCAGTATAAGATGATGGAAATTATTTTATATCTGTATAAAAAGGCAAAAGCTCTCGTGACGATGGGCATGCCGATGTCTGTCCTGAAAGAGGACAATATTTTCGAGAAAATCATCGCGATCAAATACGATGTGCCAAACGACAAACTGGAAATGTTTGATGATTATAAAAAAGCAGTAGATACCTTCTACGATAAAGTACTGGAAAAGAACGGATAAGGAGGATGGAATTATGGCAATTGAATATCTTGGCTTAAGTGAAATCAATGGTCCTCTGGTAGTTCTGGAGGGTGTCAAAAATGCAGCATATGAAGAGATTGTAGAATTTACCATCGACGGAAAAGAAAAGAAACTGGGACGAATTGTGGAGGTCTACGAGGACAAAGCCGTGATCCAGGTTTTCGAGGGTTCCGACAATATGTCCCTCGACAACACCCACACCCGTCTGACCGGTCACCCGATGGAGATCGGTCTTTCCGAGAAGATCCTGGGACGTACCTTCGACGGTATCGGCAACCCGATCGACGGTCTGGGACCGATCGTGGCAGACACCAAGGCAAATATCAACGGTCTGCCGTTAAATCCGGTCACCCGTGAATATCCGCGCAACTATATCCGTACCGGTATCTCCGCAATCGATGGTCTGACCACCCTGATCCGTGGACAGAAGCTTCCGATTTTCTCCGGAAACGGTCTTCCGCACGATCAGCTTGCCGCACAGATCGTACAGCAGGCTTCTTTGGGTGACAACACTGATGAAAAATTCGCCATCGTGTTCGCAGCGATGGGTGTCAAATACGATGTCGCTGAGTTCTTCCGCCGTACCTTCGAGGAAAGCGGTGTTTCTGACCACGTAGTCATGTATCTGAACCTGGCAAATGATCCGGTCGTTGAGCGACTGATCACTCCGAAAGTGGCACTGACCGCCGCCGAATATCTGGCTTTTGAAAAAGGTATGCACATTCTGGTTATTCTGACCGATATTACCTCTTTCTGTGAGGCGATGCGAGAAGTATCTTCCTCCAAGGGCGAGATTCCTTCCCGTAAAGGTTATCCGGGTTACCTCTACAGTGAACTGGCCACCCTTTATGAGCGTGCCGGTATCGTACAGGGCGGCACCGGATCGGTCACACAGATCCCGATCCTGACCATGCCAAACGACGATATCACCCACCCGATTCCTGACCTGACCGGGTATATCACCGAAGGTCAGATCGTTCTGGACCGACAGCTTCATGGACAGGCGATCTATCCACCGATCAACGTACTGCCGTCTCTGTCGCGTCTGATGAAGGATGGTATCGGTAAAGGTTATACCAGAGAAGATCACCAGGACGTAGCGAACCAGCTGTTCTCCTGCTACGCAAAAGTAGGAGATGCCAGAGCACTTGCTTCCGTTATCGGTGAAGATGAACTCTCTCCGTTGGATAAGAAATATCTGATTTTCGGAAATGCTTTTGAACATGAATTTGTCGGTCAGGGACCGATGGAAAACCGTACGATCACAGAAACGCTGGATATCGGCTGGAAACTGCTCGGTCTGCTTCCGAAAGAGGAACTTGACCGTATCGATACGAAGGTGCTGAATCAGTATTATCAGCCGACCGACATTGATCTTGTGGAACAGGCTGTCGCTGACGCGAAGTCTATGATGGAATAAAAGGGGGGATTTTATGGATCCAAATACCTTCCCTACCAAGGGAAATCTGATCCTTGCTAAGAATTCCCTGGCGCTTTCTCTCCAGGGATTCGACCTGATGGATAAGAAACGAAATATCCTGATCCGTGAAATGATGAACCTGATTGATGAGGCGAAGGGTATCCAGTCGCAGATCGATGTGACCTTCCGTGAGGCGTATGCGGCGTTGCAGCGGGCAAATATGGAGATCGGTATTAATACGGTACAGACGATCTCTTATACAGTTCCTATTGAGGATTCGATCCGTATCAAGACCAGAAGTATCATGGGTACGGAGATTCCGTTGGTGGAATCGGAATCTTCCGGGGATGCCCCGACGTATGCGTTTTACAGCACAAAGGAATCTCTGGATGCGGCGAAGCATGCGTTTGAGAAGGTGAAAGAGCTGACGATCCGACTTTCCATGGTGGAAAATGCAGCGTACCGGCTGGCAGCGAATATCAAGAAGACGCAGAAACGGGCAAACGCGCTGAAGAATATCACAATTCCTCATTATGAGCAGCTGACGAAAGACATCAGCAATGCACTGGAGGAGAAGGAGAGAGAGGAATTTACCAGGCTGAAGGTGATTAAGAGGATGAAAGGAGCCGGGGGGTGAACCCCGGCTCCTTTTTTGTTGCATTGCATATCAATAATTGGTCCAGTGGACCAATTTTGATTATGTTATCTCGGCCACCGGTCCTCTTTCTTCGGAGTGGCTGGAATTTTTTGTGTGGAGCGGTCTGGTACCAGTAGGCTACGCTGGCTACGTCATCCTAGAGCGTGTCTGAAAAATCATTTCCGCAATCTGCAAGCCCCAGTTTGTGGGAGATTTTATCATTCTCGACTTCTATTGCAAGATAAAAAGTGTTAAATTTCCTCTTTCACACAAAATCGTGTTTTCTTTAAATTGTTTGAAAATTCACTACAATTTTCTCCACTATTTGACTACAAAAAAGTCAATAGGTTTTCCACACTCTTTTTGTCGAAACAGCGATTTATCACTTATTCACAAAACATTTGTTTCTTTTTTCGTTATGTAAATCACGGTTGTCCACACGAAAAAATGTGGATAAAGTGGATAACTTTGTGTATAACTTGATTTTACGGCATTTCCAGCATTTTCCTGTGTGGATAACTGGAGTATAACTTTTTCACTATCCACCGCAATTGTGTGAATTTCAGACACAACTTGGTACTTTTTAACAAAAGCCTCTTTTTATCGCTGTTTTCGCCGGTTTCTCACCGGCATTTTTCCTATGTGGCACCTGTCCGTTTTGCGTTTTTACAGGGCGGATCTGTGTCTTTCTTGTAACGACACTTCGGTTCGTCATATCTTTCCCCCGGCTTTCGTCAATTTTTCTGTTATCCACATCACAATACACAGCTCACAAGCCTTGTCGCTCTACAGATTTGTTATTACTGTAGTAAAAAGCATACAGTGCAAAGAGATACTTTTTCTATTTCTCTGTACTATATGCTTTCAACATTCCTCTTCTGTTTCTATTGTTTCATCCCCTGTCCAAAGATGTCGGACAAACTCAAAATCTTTCTGCAAGCAAACTTGCGTCAACCTTCTGCCCTTTTGCCCCTGGTATCATACAGATCCTGCTGTGCCGAATTCACGCAGTTAGCGCCGTCTGCTGCCGCCGTAATGATCTGGCGCAGTTCCTTGGTTCGGATGTCCCCTGCTGCGTAGATGCCCGGCACGCTGGTTCTTCCGTCTTCGCCGGCTTTGATATATCCGTACGCATCCAGTTCCACCAGTCCTTTTACAAATCCCGTATCCGGTACGATTCCCACGGCAATAAAGACACCGTCCACATCCAGCTGATGTTCCTCACCAGTCTTTGTCTGTTTCAGAGTTATCCACTGTACCTGCTGCTCTCCGCCGATCTTTTCCACCGTAGTATCCCAGATACAGGTGACATTGTGGAAACCTTTCAGCGCATCCTGCAGTACCTGCGCCGCCCGCAACTGATCTCTCCGGTGGATCAGATATACCTGCTTACAGCTTCGCGCCAGGAAAATTGCATCCTCCACAGCCACATCACCGCCACCGACAACAGCCACCGTCTTATCCTTAAAGAAAGCCCCGTCACAGGTCGCACAATAAGAAACTCCCACCCCGGACAACTCTTCCTCCCCGGGAACCTCCAGCTTCCCGCCGCCAGAACAACCGCCTTTCCACGATAATCCGCCTTCTTCGTGTGAACAACCTTCCAGTCTCCGTCCAGTGAAATCCCCTTCACCTTCCCTCTCACAATCTCCACACCAAGCCCGGTCACATGCTCCTTCATCTTCTCCGCCAGTTCCAGTCCCCCAATCCCCGGCAGCCCCGGATAATTATCCACCTCATACGTGTTCACAATCTGACCGCCCTGAATAAACCCACTCTCCAGAATAACCACCTTCAACCCGGCACGCTTCCCATAAACCCCCGCCGTCAACCCCGCCGGCCCAGAGCCTACAATAATCATATCATACACATTCTCACACATACACTTCGTCTCCTTTATCTCATAAATGAATTATCATAAAACCTTCACTGGATTGCCCATCACCCAACACCGATTGCAGCAACCATTTCCCCCATTCCATTAAAATTTGTAGAAATCATTTTTTCAGCCCATATTTCTCCGTCCCCACTGACTACATTCTAACATATTTCCTCATCGATTCCCATACACTGATAGTAATTCCCACCTCCCATGGAGTCCTATGCATATTTCAAAACTCTCCAAAAAAATTTTCATCCCCCTCTTAATTCTCCTGTGTTTCCTAACCTTCCTCCTGGTGCGTGTCCTCACCTACTCCTACTTCATCAACCGCCGTTTCCGCGCCTGCACCAATACCATCTTCACCGCCGATGTATCCGCCAACCCTCTGAACCTCCACTACACCCTCGCCTACCCCGAGTCCACCGGTATCAAGGACTACTCCCTCTCCCTCGGAGCCTTCGACTCCACCCAGCTTTCCGCCCAGAAGATCCTCCTCGAAAACCGCCGCAATCTGATAAACTCCTTCCCAACCAAAGATCTTTCCCCCGACAACCAGCTGACCCAGCAGATCCTCTCCCTCTACTACGAAACCCAACTGCTCCCCGCCAACCAGTACCTCCTGGACGAAACCCTAAGTCCCTCCCTCGGCACCCAGGCGCAGCTTCCTGTTCTCCTCGCCGAATACACCTTCCGCAAAGAAGACGATGTCCAAAACTACCTGAAAATGCTCACCTCCGTGGACACCTACTTTGAAAGCATCCTCACCTTCGAAAAACAAAAAGCCAAAAACGGAACCTTTATGAGCGATACCACCGTCGACCGCATCATTGACCAATGCAGTGCATTTATCCAGAACCCGGAGGATAACTACCTGGATTCCGTATTTTCCGAAAAAATCCAGAGTCTCTCCGGCATCTCTGACCAGAAAAAAGCAGCCTATCAGAAACTTCACCACCAGATTCTTACCGGTCAGGTGCTTCCTGCCTACCAGTCTCTGATCGATGACCTGTCCCTGTTAAAAGGAAGCGGGAAAAATCCGGGCGGACTCTGTCAGTTTACCGGCGGCAGTGCCTACTACGAATATCTGATCAAAAGCAGCTGCGGTGTCTACGATACCATACCGGAGATCCAGTCCCGGCTGATCCGCCAGTTTCAGACGGATCTTTCTGCTGCCTCACAGCTTATGGGCGATAACACCGCTACACAGGCATTTGCCAGTGAGGTATTTCTTCCTATAATAAATACCCAAACCGGCGGTAACGCTTCGAAAGCACTCACATTTTCAGCCGGACTGATTGACACAGCCTCCGGCCTGTCCTTTACTTCCACACCTGCCTCCGCCGAAGGCTCCCCCGAACAGATCCTGAAGACACTGCAAAAGCAGATCCAAAACGATTTCCCAGACGCCCCTTCCACCTCTTATGAAGTAAAATATGTCCACCCGGATCTGGAAGAGCATCTGAGCCCTGCCTTCTACCTCACGCCGCCAATTGACACGTTAAGTCCCAATGACATTTACATCAACCGTCACGCGAACATGGGAGGACTGGAACTTTATACCACGCTGGCACACGAAGGATTTCCGGGGCATCTTTATCAGACCATTTCGTTTGCCGCCTCCAGCCCGGATCCTGTCCGTCATCTTCTCCCTATGGGTGGTTATGTGGAAGGCTGGGCAACGTATGCGGAATCCTTCGCCTACCGCTATTATCAGCCGGAAACCACCGACGGACAGTTTGCCTGGCTCAACCGCTCCCTGAATCTGTGCATCATGTCCCTTCTCGATACCGGGATCCACTATAACGGATGGAATCAGGCGCGCTGTGCCACCTTTTTATCACAGCTTGGAGTCACAGACACGGCGATCCAACAGGAAATCTATCAGGTGATCGTGGAAGATCCTGCCAACTATCTGAAGTATTACCTCGGCTGCCTGCAATTTCTCGATCTGCAACAGGAAGCACGCGAACTTGCCGGAGATGCTTTCAACCTGCGGGATTTTCATAAAAAAGTACTCGCCATCGGTCCCTGTCAATTTCCAGTATTAAAGCAGGCGGTCATAACCTCTTATTCTTCCTGATGCAAATACCTTTCTGTGCAATACATACCCGCTTTCCATCAAATCTCCAAATGCATTACTGCATTTCTCCGAAAAAAATGCTATACTGAAACCAATCATACGATACTCCCGGAATCCTGCTGCCAGAACAGCGGCAACGGCTTCCGGGAGCCCATACTAAGGGAAAGGAGTTTACATGCGATACGAATGAAGATAAAACAACATACGATTTATTTACTGCTTCTTTTTTTGCTGACTCTTTTCCCTCTCTCCGGCTGTGTTTCCGGTTCCTCATCGGGAAAACAGACCGATACCGAAACAAAGACCGAAGCAAAAACGACATCCCGTGAAACTTACACCGATGTCTGTACACCGGAAGCCAGCCAGACCACTGTATATGGAGATGACACCACATCGCTGGATGCCTCCCACACGGAAAACGGCTATCTGATGCTCTGCTATACCGGTGAGGTTTCCAAGATAAAGTTGCAGATTATGATTCCCGACGGCACGGTATACACCTACACACTGAATCCGGATGCCTATGGAACATATGAGACATTTCCTCTGTCCGGGAGCAACGGTACTTACCAGGCGGATCTCTATGAAAATGTCACCGATGACAAATACGCACTGATTTTTTCCCAGAGCCTCGATGTGACGCTGAAGGATGAATTTCAGCCGTACCTGTACCCGAATCAATATGTCTGGTTTACCAACGATTCCAAAGTAACCAAAAAGGGACAGGCTCTGTCCGAGACTTCCGCAGATGATCTCGACTATGTACAGCAAGTTTATCACTATGTCATCGAAAATATTACCTACGACGAACAGAAAGCGGAAACGGTAGCATCCGGCTACATTCCGGATCCGGATGCCACGATGGAGGCAGGGACAGGCATTTGCTTTGACTATGCTTCCCTGATGACCGCACTGCTCCGCTCCCAGCATATCCCCACAAAACTGGAGGTTGGATATTCGGGAGAAGCCTATCACGCCTGGATCAGCGTATATCTGGACGAGGTTGGCTGGGTAGACAATATCATAGAATTTGACGGGAAAGACTGGTCCCTGATGGATCCCACCCTTGCCGCCAGCAACAGTGCCGACTCGGTGAAAAAATACATCGGTGACGGCAGCAACTACACCGTAAAATATTCCTACTGATTCAGGGAGGTTCTTA
>OGKE01001963.1_pt1 | contig 11170 bp, 9 predicted proteins | sample 1572341 | NCBI WGS metagenome assembly OGKE01 (sample SAMEA2582091, study PRJEB24529) | metagenome | biome: Human gut stool | place: China | collected 2011
AGACGCTTTTGTTGAGCCCAATAGGATTGTTCTAATCAACGCCGCAGGTGCATTGGAGTTTTTGGACAAAACTTATCGTCCGTCAAAGGATAAAACTATCCCTGCATACATTCCAGAGGTTTTGAAGGAGAATTCCAGATATCTCAAATAGATGTTTTGAGGTACTTGGCCAGTTCTTCTTTCCATTCAGGCATGGGCGCTAGCCCCAACATTTGAATGACCCTTTTCTCCAGCCGAGAATTGCTCGGCCGGGGAGCAGGGCGCACAAATTCTTTCGATGTACACGGAACCACTTTCTGGTGTAATCCAGACAATTCAAAAATGGTTTTTGCAAAGTCATACCATGTCGCGGAGCCTTCACAGGTACCGTGAACAACACCTTTGTAATCAGTTCGTAATAAGTCTTTTATGAGGTATGTCACTGCAGACGTGCTTGTCGGATTGCCTATTTGATCGTTGACAACTTTTATCTCGCTTAAATTTTTCTCGGCAAGAGAAAGCATTGTATCTACGAAATTTTTGCCATTGCTGCCGTAAAGCCATGCGATTCTGACGATCAAATGATTAGGGCAAAGCTGCCTAATGAATTGTTCTCCGGCAAATTTAGTCTGTCCGTAAACAGTTTTACCTCCATTTGCGACGTCAAATTCATGATAGGGTCGAGAAGAGTCACCTTCAAAAACATAATCTGTCGAGATACTTATTAAACGAGATCCGACCGTGCTGCAAGCGAGTGCTAAATTTCTACATCCCCATGCGTTGACCATCCAGGCGAGATCTTTTTCTGTTTCGCAGGCATCCACGTTTGTAAAAGCCGCGCTGTTTATTACGGTATCCGGCTTATTTTGTTTGCAAAAATTTAGGACTGCGTTTTCGTTAGAGATGTCGAGATCACTTCGGCCGGTCAGAAGCAGATCATGAGAAGACAGTTTCGACGCGAGTTCAGTGCCAAGCATGCCTGAAGCTCCTGTAATCCAAATTTTCATCGTTGTTTATCGCGGAGTAAAAGGGTTCAATTAGTTAGTAAGCGCCGGATCGAGAAGACAGGACTACTCTTACTGTTTTGACCAGTAAACTGATATCAAGCCAGATGTTCCAGTTTCTGACGTACCAAGCATCCAAACGAACTCGTCGAGAGTAAGAAGTATCGCTTCGACCGCTTGTCTGCCATAAGCCTGTCATCCCGGGTCTAACCATTGTGTAATCGGAAAAGAAGACGTCATATTTAATGACTTCCTCATCCACGATAGGCCTTGGGCCGACAAGACTCATTTGACCGCGAATGACATTAAAAAGCTGAGGCAATTCATCAAGCGAAGTTTTACGAAGGAATGCTCCGATCTTAGTCACTCTAGGATCATGCTTGAGTTTATGAGTCTCTTCCCACTCTTTTGCCGCTTCAGGGTTAGCCCGCAAATATTCTTGTAAGCGCCTGTCGGAGTCGACCACCATTGAGCGGAATTTATAACAGTTGAAATGAATACCGTCTTTACCGATACGCCGATGAGCGTAAAAGGCCGGTCCCGGACTTGAGGCTTTGATGGCAATGGCGATCCCTAAAAGAATCGGTGAAATCGCAATCGTCCCGACGGTTGCGACCGATAGATCGAATGCTCTCTTAAGGAATTGGTTGTACCACCGTGAGAGATTATTTTTAACGGAAATGACGACAAGATTTTCAGAATACAGTCTGTGCATTTCCATATTGGATACGGGCAGCTCCTCCGTTTCCGGTACGAAGGAAATATTCTTAACCAGAGGAAAAATTTCATCAATAAGCGTGTAAAGCCGCCGTTTGTCCATTCTCGGGGCCAGGATCAGGATGTTTTGTACTCCTGTCCGAAGGATAATTCTTGCGGCCTTGTCCGTAGAGCCGAGCCGGGGGTATTTTCCTTCGAGGGCGGTCCCAGAAGTTTTATCATCGATAATTCCCACGACTTTGATTCCAAAAAAGGAGTTTGTCGCGGAATAGTTCAAGACGCGTTTTGCTGTGTCGTCAGATCCGATGATGATGGTCGGTTCTAAAAGGATATTGGCACGGTTACAGAGGTAACGAACAAGAAGGCGAGAGCTGCAAACAAAAACGAAAACAAAACAGCCTAAGAATGCAATAAAAAGGCGCGAAACGACAGGAGCTTTCCCGGCGATAAATAAAACGACAATAGAGACGACAATGGAATAGATTACGGAGTAGAAGGTTCTCCGAATCATCTCCCCGATAGAAAGCAAACGAATATAGGTTCTGCCCCAATGGAGGAAAACCATGAAGATGAGGGGTACAAACAAGTAAAAATAAAAATTGTTCAGCTCAAACCAATCGTTCTTTCTTCCGAGTAAATCTAAAACAATGTCCCTGCCTCCGACGGCACACCACTCGGCAATAATAATAGCCAAGTAGTCCGTAGCCAACAGGAGCAGCGGCTGGAGCGTCGAACTGTACCTGTCGGTAAAAGAGATAGAGGGGTTTACCATTTATTGCTTACTCGAAATATCTTGAACCTGAATTTTACTCCGAACCTTATTTTTGACGAATGACAGATCTGGTCCGAATCTAGGTGTGGCTGAAAGGATCATTTTTTTTCACGATGTATTTTTGATTGAGTGATTATTTCATCGACAAGAATTGATGTTGCGCCGTAAACCGTCGCACTGTTGGTTAGGTTAGAGTCTTTAGAATAGAGCTGAATTGTTCGAGAAAAGATATGGCAAGCAAATCCAAGACGAAAACTGCATGGGTGTGTTCCGAGTGCGGATACGATGCTCCGAAATGGTTCGGACAGTGCCCTTCTTGTAAAGCCTACAACACGATGAAAGAATTTCGCATCGAAGCGGAATCTTCTAATCGTTATGCTCGAGCAGAACAAGCAGCATCTGCCACCACAGGAAGAGGCAGGGCGGCCCTAGCAGGGACCAGTGACATTCTTGATCTTTCTGAAATCGAAGCTAAAGAAAGTCCTCGAATCTTAATCGGATTCAGCGAACTCGAACGCGCCCTCGGCGGAGGTTTTGTTCCGGGGTCTGTCGTGCTAATCGGCGGTGATCCGGGTATCGGCAAATCCACACTTCTTCTCCAAGCGATGTGCAAAATGGTGGCTCTAGGTCAGGTTTGTCTTTATGCAAGCGGTGAAGAAAGTCCTACACAGGTCGCTCTTCGCGCTCAGCGTCTCGGCGTAAACACTAAAGGCTTGAAATTTATCAGTGAAATTCAGCTTGAAAAAATTGAAGCGATTATTGAAGAAACGAGCCCGCAGTGGGTTGTGATTGACTCCATCCAAACGCTTTTCTCCGAAGATTTAAGTGCGGCGCCGGGCTCTGTTTCTCAGGTTAAAGAATGTGCCGCACGCTTGACGAGAATTGCAAAACGAAAGGGTATCGGCATTATTTTTGTCGGACACGTCACAAAAGAGGGTGCGATGGCCGGCCCTCGCGTCTTGGAACACATGGTTGACACTGTTCTTTATTTTGAAGGGGATCCGGAGTCGAATTACCGTATTCTTCGGGCGTGTAAAAATCGTTTCGGTTCCGTCAACGAAATCGGTGTTTTCGGGATGACAGACAAGGGGTTGCGCGGCGTCAGAAATCCTTCGGCTCTTTTTCTGGCAGAAAGAAGAGAAGGAGTGGCGGGAAGCGTGACCTTTATTAATTTAGAGGGTACGCGCCCGATCCTTATCGAGATTCAAGCTTTGGTGGACAAATCCATGCTCCCCAATCCCAAACGCCTGACCGTTGGTACCGATGCCCAGCGTCTCACGATGCTTCTTGCAATTTTGCATCGCCATGTGACGCTTTCCACTTATGATCAGGATGTTTTTCTAAACGCAGTCGGCGGTATCAAAATCAGTGAAACGGCCAGCGACTTAGCTGTGCTTATCGCAATTGTTTCTTCTATGACGAATCAGGCGGTGAGCAGTAAGACGGCGATTTTCGGAGAAGTGGGCTTGGGCGGTGAGATTAGGCCGGTCTCCAGAGGACAGGAACGTATCAAAGAAGCTTCCAAGCTTGGTTTCACAAGAATCATTGTTCCGCTTAAGAACAAAGCGGCAGATATTCCCGGCGTTGAAATTATCGGAGTGGATAATCTTAGAGATGCGGTGAAGGTTGTATTCGGATCGAATCGTGTTAACCACGACGAGCAGGTATATCCTGACGAATAGATAATGGGCTGATGCGAAGCGTGGCTCCCGGTTTTGCATCAGCCCAAATATAAGCCTCAATAATTTCCCAGTATTTGAAAGCTACTTCAGGGCAACTTCTCTGAAATCCATATTGCTGCAGATGTAGCGAACTTTAGGTTTTGTATCAACTCCGGCTTTTAGTTGGACAGCCTTGGAGAGGAGTTTTTTCTGTTTTTTCGTAGGAGCATCAAAATCAACCAAGGTAAGCGCTTTTGCCGGACAAATTTCTACACAAGCAGGTTCTTTGCCTTTAGCCAGACGATGAGAACATAGCGTACAGTGTTCTGCTTTTCCGGGTTGAGCGTTTTTGGTCGGAGGATTAGACGGAGAGAATAAAGGTTGTTTTTCACCGTAATAACTTGTCAGTTTCCGATCATTGAACATCGGCATTCCATAGGGGCAAGCGGCTAAGCATGCCTTGCAGGCAATACATTTATCCTGATCAATCAGAATCTCTCCGTGAGGTCCTTTGTAAACCGCCTTCATCGGACAAACTTTTAGACAGGCCGGATCCTCGCAGTGCTGACACGAGGCACGAAAATAATTAATGATGTTTTTTTCTCTATTTTCAACCTTACGGATCCGATTCCATTGAATATTCGGGGAGACTTGGTTCTCCTGCTTACAAGCAATGAAACAGGCGTGGCAGCCGATGCATTCATCGACATTGACAATAATTCCCATTCGACTCATTTTTGGCTCCCGACTTTTCTAACTTCTACATTGACTTCAAAATACGGCGCATATCCGGAGAGGGGATCCCATTGTCTCGGAACGAGTCTTTGCGTGTCTTCTTCACCTTTCCAACCGTACTGAGCGTCTATTGTTCCGGGGGGAACCAAAATGGATACTTCTAAATTTGCCTTCACCGGCCCTCCGAAGGGACTGAAAATTTCGACACGATCTCCGTCTGCCAAACCCCTCGCAGAAGCATCATTCGGATGCATAGTAATCGTGCTGCACGGTTCGAGTTCTAATAAATAAGGAGCATCCGAACGGGTTTTAGAGTGTGTGATGTATGGCTTGCGTGCTCCGTTGATCATTCTTAGATTGAAACGGCCGTCGGGCTCCATCATGGGTTTATAGACAGGCAGACCGTCGAAACCAAATTTTGCACATCGTGTTGAGAAGAGCTCGATCTTGCCCGTAGGCGTATTAAAGCCGGCTTGTCCATCCGGTCTAAGCAGCCCTTTTTCATATTTTTTTGGTTCGTTCTTTCTGCATTCCAGCGAGGAAACCTGAGGCAAAGCAGCCACTGCGGCTTCGTACTCTGCACCCCACTCTTTGAGAATGGCGTTGCACGCTTTAACCGGTTCTCCGTTGAAAAAGTGCTTGGGATCGTCCAGGATACATCCGAGTTCCAGTGCAATTCTCCAGTCTTCTTTGGCCTCACCCAGCGGCTTAACCGGAGTTCGCGGAGCAAATTTTGATCCGTAGACTCCGAAGGGAGCATAGCGTTCAAAATTCATAGCCGCCGGAAGGATGAGATCCATGTCTCTGTGGCTTTCTTTTCGATAGAAGTAGTCGGCGCAGAAAGCGAAATCGAGTTTCTTTAAAGCTTCTTGGTACTGCTGAGGCTGCGGCCAAATGAATGAATTGAAACCCCAGCCGCAGAAGGCTTTGATTTTGCCTGCATCAATATATTCCGGAAGATGATTCGGGTTGTACATGATCATCATGTCATGCCAAAGCAGAACAAAGTCTTTGTCAAGACGTCTATCCTTCTGAGCTTTGGCGTTCCACCACTTGGCTTCATAGAATTTAGGCTGCAGCCCCATCCCGCAGGCCTGAAGCCCTTTCGGTGAAAGCGGAAAACTAACACCGCCGGGAACATCAATATAACCGAGAATACACGGAATGAGAAGTAAGGCTCGAGCATTGTTGACGCCGTTGGTGTTATGGGTCAGGCTTTGAGATGTCAGAGAAAATGAGCCGGGACCGTCGGCGTACATGCGGGCTGCATCAATGATCTTTTGAGCCGGTACTCCGGTAATTTTCTCCGTACGCTCTGGGGTAAAAGACTCACAATAGTTTTTAAGTTCTTCAAAGCCGTGGCACCATTTATCAACAAAGGCTTTGTCATAAAGATTTTCTTTGACAAGAACACGGATGATGCCCATAGCGAGTGCAGCATCTGTTCCCACTTTTGGTGCTAGATGGATATCGGCAAACTGCGCGGTTTTCGTGTTTCGGGTATCAATCACGATAATCTTGCAGCCGCGTTTTTTGGCTGCGGTCAGAGATTGCCACCATCCAAGCGGGCGCGACCAGACGTTGGAGGCAAGGACCATAAAAGATTTAGTTTTTGCATTCGGCATCGATCCCTGAGACGGACGTCCCCACGTGAGGATTTCAGCCTGCATACAAGCCGCCCGACAAGCGACCGAGGACTCAGTACCGAGGTGGACTGAGCCAAAGTAGCGAGCAAGACGCATAATCGGCGGACGCGGCTCCTTAGGATCGCCGATATAAAACATCACAGAATCAGCACCGTCTTTAGCTTTAATTCTGGTGAGATTTTCGGCAATCATACGATAAGCTTCATCCCAGCTGCAGCGCACAAATCCCGGATCGTCGCTGCCTTTAGGATTGGTCCGTTTCATCGGGTAGAGCAGACGGTTCGGGTTGTAGAGCCTCTGTAGTGTGGAAAGGCCTTTGGAGCAGAGAACATGCCGAGGATTTTCACTCCAATTGCCGATGGACTGAATGATGTTTCCGCAAGCTTTAAATTTTATTCCACAGGACGGAACCTGATTACAGTTATCGCATATTGAATAACCGGTCCACTCGTCTAATGAAGTTTCCTCGGCTGCAGCTGACTTAACAAAGGCTGTTGAAGGAAGGGAGAGGGTACCTAGGATTCCTTTTAAGACTGATCTTCTCTTAATGGTTTGAGGGGTCATGATGGCTTTGCCTTCGAGCGGTTATTTGGGGCAGTGGTTTTCAACAAAACAACTCTTTCTTAAATTCTCAAGAATCTTCCGGAGGCCGGCCTCTGGAAAAAGAGGCCGGATCCTAATTAAAGTTCAAGTTATTTCGTTGTTATCGGATATAACCGATCGGCTAGCGCGAGCTTTCTTTGGCTGCGTTCTCTCCGGCAATTCTTCCGAAAACGAATACGTCCAGAAGCGCATTACCGCCCACGCGGTTGGTACCGTGAATACCTCCTGTGATTTCACCGGCAGCATACAGACGCGGAATCGGAGTTCCTGTTGCATCCAGAACCTGCGCTTTGGTGTTGGTATTGAGGCCGCCCATCGTGTGGTGGACCGTCATTCCGGTATAACAAGCCCAGAAGGGGCCCTGAGCAATTTTTCTGGTCAGATTCCGAGGAGCCTTATGGAAGTCCGGGTCTTCTTTATTCTTAATAAGGACATTGTTATAGCGATCGATAGTCTTCTGAAGGCCTTCCGGGTCAACTCCCATTTTCTTGGCAAGTTCTTTAATTGTCGGTGCGGTCCAAGCTTCGTCAATCGCAATTCCGCGTTCCACTGCATCGTGAACTGCGCTGTTATAAGAGTTGTACTGGTTGTTGTCTACGACTGTATAAGCATATCGTTCAGGAGTACCGAGGACTGCATCTCGAATCACGTCACGGCGTGCGCCTTCATCGACAATACGATTTCCTCGCTTGTCCACGTAGATGGAACCGTCAACGTTGGTGTTCAAAATGATTTTTAGTTTCTTGCCTGCAGGGGCGCCCGGAGTAGATTGGATGAAATCCATCCCGACCAAGTAGCCCCCAATGCGGTTGGCAGCCAGCATTACGTCCCCGGTGTGGCCGGGAAGGTTATCCGTACCGAGCCCCGCGGTTCTCGGATCATGCAGCTCTCTGAGGTATTGATTGCCCGAGAAACCGCCGGCAGCTAAGACCACAGCTTTATTCGCTTTGATGTTAAGGGTGTGGCCCTTGCTGTTTTGCAGTTTGACCCCGATCACATCGCCGGACCAAGGCTGTTCACGGTAGATCTCAACGACGGAGTATCCCAATTTAAACGGAACGTTTCTTTCCTTGAGAGCTTTGCTTAATACGCCTGTATAGCCGATACCTTTCGGTACAGCGGGAGAGTGAGCGCGAGGATAAAGTCCTCCGAACATTTGGTGGACAGTCGGCTTAAACTCCATTCCGAGGCCCTCCAGCCAAGTGATTACGCTATAAGCGTTGTCACAGAGCACCTTAACGCGTGCGGGATCACCTCTGAAATCTCCGGCGGCCAATGTTTGGGCGGCGTGCTTAGCCGGAGAATCTTCAATATTTTGTTTCGGTTGGCGAACCGGGTCCGCAGCATTAATCTGACCTTGAGCGGCCATGGTATTACCGCCGGCAAAAGGCAATCTTTCGATAATGACGGGCTTGGCTCCGTTTTGGGAGGCGAGAAGAGCTGCAGCCATCCCGGCTCCGCCTCCGCCTACGACAACAACGTCATAATTTTCATCCCAAACTTCTGGAAGGTATGGATTCTTCGGAGACTTTTCCTGAGCAAGAACAGGAACAGAGGTGAGGGCAGCTGTACCGGCGCCGACATATTTAAAAAGACTTCTTCTGCTAAGTGTCATAGTGTTGCCTCTTTTGAGTGATATTTGATAATTGGAAGACTGAATTCGAAAACTATTGCTTTGAAAAAATGGGAGGTAGCGTTGTAAAGGGCAAAATATCTCCTAACCAGTGACAAGGTCACGGGCGGTTAAATCAAGGAATGAGGAGGTGGGTCAGCCGATTCGGCAAACCGCTCCGGTTAAATATCGACGTGTGACAGAAACTCTTTGAGCTGCTGAAGGTCCTTGACACCTACTTTTTTATAGGCGTTGGCCCGATGAGTCTCTACCGTTCGTTCGCTTAAACCAAGTCGCTGTGCAATTTGGTAGTTCATTAACCCTGCATTGACGCTGTTGAGGATTTGCTTTTCTCTCTGTGTGAGAGCATCGTAAAACTCCTGATAACGCACAATGCGGAAATCTTTCTGACGGAATGCAAAATCGCTTTCGACTGCTCGCTCAACGGCTTCTAATAAAATTTCTGATGAAACAGGCTTCTTCAAGATATCTGCGGCTCCGCTGCAGAAAGCCGAGATAGCCATATCTACGTCAGCATGAGCTGTTAAAAAAATGATTGGCTGTCTATAACCTTTATGGGCCAGAATGTCTTGAAATTCCAAGCCATTGACGAGCGGCATCTGATAATCCAGGATAATGCACCCGGGAACGTCGGGATCATCCTTTTTAAGGAAAGTCCCGGTTTCGGAGTAATAAGAAACCAGCCATCCGTCGGTTTTGAGCATAAATCGAATCGCATCGCCGAAGCCCTCGTCATCGTCTACGATTCGAATCACTGCTTTTTCCTTGTACTGGCTGTTCATTTCATTTCCCCGGTCTCACGTTCCTGCAGTGTCAGAAATTATGCTGGACTCCAAAAGCCGTCAGAAGACGAGTTGCTTTGGCTTGTGCTTTGTTGAACATTCCCGCTCCCCGAGCATAAGTGCCTAATGCATAAACCAATGTTCGCTTTGAAAGCGGATATTGATACTTCAGAGAAGCAACCCAGCGGTTGCCGTCACGGTCAGCATCTTTCTTCGCACTGGTTCCCTGCCATTTTCCCACATTCCATTTGAAGGCACCAAAAATTCTGCCGCCGGCCAGAGGTGTGCTCGCACCGATGACAAATGTGTCTGAGCGGAAGCCTTTTTTGCTACCTTTGACCGCTGCGGTCGAACCGAAACCTAAATCTTTTGCATAGAACGCATTTGGGCCTCCTCCGAGACTTCTGGAATTCCAAACGTGCTGATAATCAAAATGGACACGGGTTTGATCAAAGGTTTGATTTACGGCGAAGAAGAGGTTGTAGGTCGGATCAGAGTCAGCTCCGTTATTGGCTCCGCTTTGGCGATAATCAATGACCGTAAAAATGGTCCCTAAATTAAATCCCTGATTTTTATATTGAGCGGATAGACCATAGTAATGGTTGTTTTTGGCCCACTTGGCTTCGTCCGTTGAAATGCCGTTTGAATACTGCGCCGTGAGCGTAAGGGTATTTGTCGGCTTAACTTGGTATGTGACTGAATTGTTGAGCATTCCCGAGTTAACTAACGAACCGATTAACGCTGCGTCAAGATAGTTGCAGGCCATCGGGTTCGCACTCATCTTCGGGAATTGTCCAAAATAACCGGTCGTTCCCATTAGTGATCCGGATCGCCCGAATCCAAGTTCACCCCAACGCCCTCCGATAATGAGAAGGGAGTCTCTGTCGAAAAGAACTCCGGAAGTTTGTCCCTCGCCGTTGTTAATCTTGAGGCCTTGTTCCAGGACGAATTTAACGTAACTGCCTCCCCCGAGGTCCTCTTGTCCTTTTAAACCCCACCGGCTGGCAGCGTTGCCCCCGGAAATAGCCTGCACTTTGGCGGCTTGTCCTTTGCCTTTGGAGACGCCGAATCCGGTATCAATGACGCCATAAACGGAAACTGAACTGGCTGCGGCTGCCGACATTGCCGTTAAACAAGTGATTGCAGCGGCACTTTTGATTATTTTGATACTCATGCTGAATTTCTCCTTGAAAATCAACTAGGTGAGAAAATGCAAAAAACCATCTGCAGAAAAGATTAATGAACAGCTCACTTAAGTGCCCGGTACTTAAGTAGTGAAAACCGTGAAAATCCTGAGGACTAAAACGGTTTGTCCGTGAGATGATGAGCACAAAAAAACATGGACGGCTGTTTATGAAACGATTGATTATTTCGATGTTCCTGTTGCTTTATTTCTCGGGGTGTACGGCCTCTGCTGAATACGTTATCGGCATAGGAACAGGAGCTATGGCGGCAAGTCAGAAGTTGTTTTTTGAGGAGACGGCTAATACTTGGAAAAAGAGTTTGGCGCAAGGACGATAGAACTCAAAGGTCCGATTGCTTTGGGAGAATTAAAGGAATTAATCCGTACCAAACAGATTGATTAAAAGAATCACAATTAGACGAACTATAGAATAAATTTCAAAGACTGATCCTGCT
>OGKE01001964.1_pt1 | contig 11158 bp, 7 predicted proteins | sample 1572341 | NCBI WGS metagenome assembly OGKE01 (sample SAMEA2582091, study PRJEB24529) | metagenome | biome: Human gut stool | place: China | collected 2011
TGTAGCTTATATTTGTCGTCCGTTCGTCACCAACTAATATTCAATTAAACAACAAGTCACCTATACAATCTATTTTCCAGCTGCCTTCCTTGAATATTCAGTAGTCACCAGCTGCTCATATGGAACATCTTTACCAAGTTCACCAGCCTGTTTTAATATATCTTTGAGAAGTTCAAAACTCTTCTGCTCAAAGATAGTGTCTCCTTTCCAGGTGTCCTGTGATTTATAGCGGTCAACAATGGTTGTTATAGTTGCAAGATCTGTTTCAGGAAATTGTGGTGCTATGACTTCGGCAATTTCCTTGCTGGTGTGTGAGTTTACATAGTCAAGACCTTTCTGTATGGCATTAGTGAAACCTTGTATTATGTCAGGATGCTTTTTAATATAGCTTTTATTGGCACAATAAGCAGTATATGGTACGTATCCGCTGTCAGTACCAAGTGATGCCACTACGTATCCTTCTTTTTGCTGCTCAAGAAGTGTTGCAGCAGGTTCAAACTCAACAGTATAATCAGCTATTCCAGATGTAAAGGCAGCAGCGGTTGAACCGAAGTCTACATTCTGCAGTATATTCAGATCATCTATAGGGGAGATATTATTTTTCTTAAGTATATATTCAAAAAGCATTTCAGGCATGCCACCAGCTCTTCCGCCAAGTACAGTTTTTCCCTTAAGGTCATCCCATTTAAATCCATTTTCTTCATTTCTTGATACAAGGAAGTTGCCAGCGCGCTGGGTAAGCTGTGCAAAGTTTACAGCATAGTCAGTAGAACCCTCCTGGTATACATATATAGAACTTTCGGATCCCATGAAGCCAATATCAGCTTCACCAGAGACAAGAGCAGTCATGACTTTATCAGCTCCGAAGCCAGTGACTAGATTTAAGTTGATATTTTCATCTTTAAAGTATCCAAGTTCTATAGCGGCATATTGTGGTGCATAGAATATTGAGTGTGCAACTTCATTAAGCGTAATATCCACAAATCCGTTATTTTCTTTTTTTTCACATGCTGTCATTGGGAGCATAAGTGTGACACATAACAATAGTGCAAGAATATGACGTAAATATTTCAAATAAAACTCCATTTCTGCAAGTATTATTAATATCAGAGTTAAAGGATAAGAGCCGATGAAATTATGAATTATTTAACACTGATAGTCATAATAATATGCAAAATATATTCAATTCTATATTATTCATAATCGGAGTTAAATGTTACAGAAATAAATACGTAGTAAAGATGAAATGTTTGTAAAAATATATATGAAATTGTTAAAAATGTCGATAAATATGTTGGATATAAGAGGGAATTATGTTAATATAAGTAATAAGATGAGGAGAGAGTTAAAAGAGGACTTTGACTCTCATCGATGTGTTTGGTGTGTCAATGAGTATAAATGCGTATGTGTGCAGACACAATATGATTTTGGAATTTGAAATTTGACATTTACATCATATATATATTACTGTATATAACATGTTAATATAAAGTAATAATTGTACAATTATAGGAGGTTTGTTTATTATGTTTGGCAGAAAAACAACAGCACAGGAAGCTAATAAGGACAGGGAATTGTTATTACAGGCTATGGATAAGATGATAGCCGGTGATTTTAGTGTGGTATCATCTGAGGGATTCAGTGATCCTATATATGCTGATAAGCTGAATCAGATAGTTGGAGCTTATAAAAAGGCTAACAACAACTATATTATGCGACTCAATGAGGCTATGGAATCTATAGGAGATAACTCATATGTTAAGAATATGTTGGATCAGGTTTCTTTACAGCAGAAGTCGATTAGCAATATGAATGATTCAAGTAAGGTACTCAAGGACTCTATTAACAATATATCACAGGCTATGAGTGATATAAGAGATAATACACATGATATGCTTCATGCATCTCAGAGCAGTTCGACTAATATGAATGATAGTATAAGAGTTGTTAATGAATCATCAGAAAAGATAGCTGATATCAATACTCAGGTTCAGGCATTTCATGAGAAGATTAATAAGATTGGTGAGATTGTTGATATTGTAAAAAAGGTTGCAAGCCAGAGTAATCTTTTAGCACTTAATGCATCTATTGAGGCTGCAAGAGCCGGAGAGGCTGGTAAAGGTTTTGCAGTAGTAGCAGACCAGGTAAGACAACTTTCAAGTAACACAGCAGAATCAGCAGAAGATATAGTTAAGTATGTTAATGAACTCAAGGGTGATATAGAAGTTCTTGCTACATCTATGGAAGAAACTACTATGAAGCTTTCTGAGGGTAATGAAAAAGTAGAAGTATCATTAAGAGATATTGAACATATGAATGATCAGATGACAGCTATTAATGATTCAGTAGAAAGAATATTTGATGATATTGACAGACAGTCAGAAACAACAAGAGAATTTACAGATCAGGTTGGTAATATAGCAGATACATATGGTATGCTCACTAAGGAATGTACAGATACAGGAATTCATATCTTCAAGATAGGAAGATATATTGATACATGTAGAAGTGATATGTTCAGGGAAGCGGGAGCTGTTACAACACAGGATATGTTAAGAATATTTGAGATAGATCACTTTATCCTGATGTGGAGAGTATATAACAATGTTGTAGATTTCGAAAAACTAAAGATAACTCAGCTTAATAATCCGGATACCTGTAAGATTGGAAAGTGGATGCATGCGCAGACTGATCCAAGAATTACAGGAAGCAGTCAGTTTAAACAGCTTGATTCATCTCACAGACTTATTCATAAGTATGCATGTGAGTCATGGCAGGCTAAGGAGGAAGGTGATGTTGATAAGTCACTTGAAGCATTCCAGAAGTGTTATGATGCTTATTATGTATACAAGAAAGCTATTGCTGATATGAAGAACTTCATGAAATCATTAGGATATACAGATGAAACTAAGATAGTGATATTCAGAAACTGACAAAGAAATGTAAGTATTAAGATATGACAGTCATATAACAAGTATAAATAATCAAAAAGGATCTGGTATAGCCAGGTCCTTTTGCTTTAAGTGATAAAATGTCAGAGGATTGCAAGAATATGTTGAAAACATGGAAACAAAGATATGAAGATGTTTAAAACTATTAAAACATTTAAATATCGAAAATGTTGAAAATCAATGGAATGTTGATAATAATAACGGGATGTGCTATTATTTAAAAATGGTTTGGATTGGTTAAGTATTATATTTTATAATAGCTGTATAAAACAGATTAATAGAGAAGGTTAGTTATATAAAATATGATAAGCGAGGGAAGTGTATGAAAGAGATATATGTTATAGGACATAAGAATCCAGATACTGATTCAATATGTTCGGCAATATGTTATGCCAGATTAAAGAATATTGTGACAGGAACTAATGATTATGTGCCTAAAAGAGCAGGACATATGAATGAAGAAACGCAGTTTGTGCTCTCAAGGTGTGATGTGAAGGCACCAGGGTATATAAAAGATGTAAGACCTCAGGTCCGGGATATAGATATCAGGAAAATCGAAGGAATAGACGAGGATTATTCAGTAAGAAATGCATGGAAACTCATGAAAGAGCTGGATGTTGTTACACTGCCTATATTGGAGGATAACCATCTTAAGGGGCTGGTTACTATTGGAGATGTAGCAAAATCTTATTTTGAAATGTATGACAGTGACATACTTTCAGTTGCACATACAAGTCTTAAGAATATTGTTGATACATTAAATGCAGAAATAATAACAGGAGATCCAGATAAATGTTTTGATAAAGGAAAGATGCTTATAGCTGCAGCTAATCCTGATATGATGGAAAACATGATTGACGAAGGTGATTTAGTTATACTTGGTAACAGATATGAATCACAGCTGTGTGCAATAGAAATGGAAGCCGGCTGCCTTATTATATGTGAAGGTGTAAAAGTATCCAATACTATAGTAAAGATGGCAAAACAACATAACTGTATTATAATATCAACAGCATATGATACATATACTGTTGCAAGACTTCTTAATCAGGCAATACCTGTCAGTTTTTTTATGAAAGATACAGCTCTTGTCAAGTTTAAAATTAATGATTTTGTTGAAGATATCCAGGATATTATGGCTAATAAACGCTTCAGGGATTTCCCTATTGAAGATGAAGAAGGAAGATATATTGGCATGATATCAAGACGTAACATCATTAAGGCAGGAAAGAAAAAAGTCATACTTGTAGATCATAATGAGAGATCACAGGCGGTATTTGGTATTGAGGATACAGATATATTAGAGATAATAGATCATCACAGGCTCGGCTGTATTCAGACAATAACACCGGTATTTTTCAGAAATCAGCCATTAGGATGTACGGCAACTATTATATATCAGATGTATTGTGAGCATAATATAGATATAGATAAACAGACTTCTGCTTTGTTATGTTCAGCTATCATATCTGATACGTTGATATTAAAATCACCTACATGTACTGAATATGATGTTGAAGCATGTAATGCCCTTGCCAAAATAGCAGATATAGATATCGAAAAATATGGCAGAGAGATGTTTAGGGCAGGAAGTAATCTTTCATCAAAAACAGAGGAAGAAATATTCTATAGAGATTTCAAAAAATTCTCAATCGGAGAATTGTCCGTTGGTGTTGGTCAGGTGAATTGCATGAGTTATGATGAAATTCAGGTAATCATTGAAAAAGAAAAAGATTATATGGAACATGTAACAGAACATAGCAGTGAGATTAATATTGCATATCTGCTTATAACAGATGTTATGAAGGAAACATCATACGTTATGTATGCTGGCAAAAATGCAGTAACAGTATTAAAAAATGCATTTAATCTTGATAATATAAGTGATAAATATGTGGCTCTTCCTGGCGTTGTGTCAAGAAAGAAACAGTTTCTTCCAGCAGTGGTTGAGGTGTTGCAGCAGTAACATATTAATGCTGTTTATTTTGTAATATAATACAGTAACAGATTGGAGAGTAAATAATAAAATGAAGAAGTTAATGAGAAATGACCCATGTTGGTGTGGAAGTAAGAAACCTTATTGTGAGTGTCATATGAATTTTGATAAAAAAATAGAGATGTATAAAAAGAAGTTTCATAAGGTTCCACCTAGAAGCATAATAAAGAATGAAGAACAGCTTCAGGGCATGAGAGAGAGCAGTAAGATAAATATAGCTGTACTTGATTATGTTGCAGAAAATATAAAGGCTGGTATGACAACGCAGGAAATAGATGAAATGGTGTATGAAAAGACAACGGCTATGGGAGGCATTCCAGCCCCTCTTAACTATGAGGGATTTCCAAAGAGTGTATGCACATCCATTAATAACGAAGTGTGCCATGGCATTCCTTCATCGGATATTATTCTTGCTGATGGAGATATTGTAAATGTAGATTGTTCGACTATTCTTAATGGTTATTTTTCTGATTCATCAAGAATGTTCTGTATAGGAAATGTTTCGCCAGAACATAAAAAGCTTGTTGATGTTGCTAAAGAATGTGTTGAACTTGGACTTGCACAGGTTAAACCATGGGGACATCTTGGTGATGTAGCTGATGCTATAAGTAAACATGCAAAGGAAAATGGTTATTCTGTAGTACGTGAGGTCGGAGGACATGGTATAGGTCTGGAATTTCATGAGACACCTTTTGTGAGTTATGTAATCAAGAAGGGAACAGGCATGGTTATGGCACCAGGAATGGTATTTACAATAGAGCCAATGATTAATGCTGGATATCCTGACGTATATGTTGATGATGACAATGGCTGGACTATATATACAGAAGATGATTCATATTCAGCACAGTGGGAGATAATGGTTCACGTTACAGATGATGGGTATGAGGTTATGACATATTAATTAAGATTTCACATATCTAAAATTGGATTTCAAAATTTCTTAAAGGCTCGACATTATGGCATCCATTAGGATGTATTAATGTCGAGCCTTTATTGAATTTTAAAGTTTACATCCTGTATCCTTTAATGTTGCACGTACTAGAGAATCTTTCGCATTTTTCCATGGTGCATCAGCATATTTATGATCAAATTTGTTGATAAACCATTCAACATCATCACGCACTCTTTTCATATTATCAAGATATAGTGTAGTGATAAGATTCGTGAATTCTGTGTAATCATTTCCACCAAGTTTTTCACTTGATTTTTTCATAAGAAGTCCATAATGACTTGTACAGAAGCCTTTGCATTTGGAAAGAACGTCTTTGAATTCTTTATCATGTTTATACATGTAAAATATAGTATCAACATAACGTTCCATAGTGTCAGCTATTTTATCGCATACAAAGCAGGAATTATCAAGTTCTTCTATATAACTGCACACAGAAGCTTCCTTTCCTTTTTTTAGAAGACTTCTTCCAGAACCTTTATCCTGATTAAAAGCTTCAATATTTTTAATGACATAATCCATATGTGTTTTCATAACGAGTGCATAACCAAGACGGTTGTTCTGCTCATATATTTTTTTGATATGTTTCTGACAGAACCCTTTTTTATCGGTAACAGCACGTATATCATCTTCCATATAGCTTGGACCCATAGTATATTCTATGGCATCATTTTCAAGTTGTTCAAACATAGCACATACAGGACATTCAGTGTCTGCCAAAAATGCATCATTGACAGGTACATTATATATTTTTTCTTTCATAGTAATCCTCCATTCTTGCGCTGTTTCTTTGCGCATCTCAAGTTTGTGCGAAGCACAAATCTTGCGTGTGAAAAATCTTATTTTCACACTAAGACGCCATTTCTTATCTGATATAGTTATAATGGCTGCCGAGTTAAACCTATTATTAAAAATAAACTATTTTAGTTGTGTTTGTCAAATCGGCAGCCACATAATAACGTTACTTTTTGCAACTACAGTTTTTATCAAACTCAGGATTATAAAAATAATAATTATTAGAATCAAGCTTGCTCTGTATAATAGAAAGTGCTTCGCCAAAACGCTGGAAATGTACGATTTCCCGCTCTCTTAAAAATCTTAAAGGATCGAGTACATCCGGATCATCTTTTGAAAGACGTATAAGATTATCATATGTTGTTCTAGCTTTCTGCTCTGGGGCGACTTCGTAAGAACAACATAGCTGGAAACCCTTGAAAATACGCCATTTTGCGTAGGACAAGCCTTTTCCTGCTACGATTGCATAAGAACAAAAACATAGAAAAATGAAGATGAAGCAAGCTATCCTACATAGTTCCAATGGTTTCAGCAACTAAGACGTTCAACAATGAGCGTCTATTTTTTTACCCAAAATGAAAGGAGAATCAAACATTATGAAAAAGATTATGAAGCGATTGCTTACAGGTGTACTTACCCTTGCAACCGTATTTACTGCATTACCTGTCACACAGGTTCATGCTGCGGATTCCGTCTATACTACTACGGACGGTAAAGCAGGAACAATCGTCAAGATTGACAATGGCGGTTCAGAGGTTTCCAGCTTTGAAGAAAGCATAATGAACGCTGACGGGCAGATTGCCTACTGTATTGATATAAACACAAATTTCCAATCGGGATATAAGAATCGTATCAATGCAACGGAGCGAATGAGCGACGACCAAATATCTGATGTGGCGTTGAATCTGGAATACGTCAAACAGTATGCAGAAAAGCACAGTCTTTCCAGCAAACAAGTCTATCTGTTGGAACAATGTGTTGTCTGGCGAAGATTGAGCGTTCACTTAGGCTGGGGGTACAACAATGTACGAGCTGCCTATGATGAAGTGTCAGAGAAAATCCAGTCAGAAGTCTATGAGAACGCAAAGGCTTTCGCTAAAGAAAATAAAGACCGTTACGATTGCGGTGGTTACATCTATGTTGGTGAAGGACAGGACTTAGGACAGTTCTGGGCGAAGTTAGCTGTCGGTGATGGCAAGATTCAGAAATCGTCCAGTAATACAGCGATTACAAAATCTAATGATTGCTATTCTTTATCTGGTGCAACTTATGGTGTCTATTCTGATAAAGGCTGCACGAAATCAGTTGCCACACTTACGACAAATGCCAGTGGAAATACTGATACTGTGGAATTAAGAGCCGCAACATACTATGTAAAGGAAACGAAAGCTCCAAAAGGATTCCAGTTAGATAAGAACGTCTATACTATGACGGTCAAGGCTGGCGAAACTTCCACATTGAAAGTCAGCGACACACCAAAAGTCACAGACACTTTGGTTGAGCTTTTCAAGATTGATATGGAAACTTCCAAAGCTACTCCACAGGGTAACGCTTCTTTGGAGGGTGCAGAGTTCGTCTGGAAGTATTATGACGGTTACTACACAAAAGACAATCTTCCATCAGAACCGACACGCACATGGACGACAAAGACAATCGCTGAAAAAGACAGCAAGAATGAAGTCCATTACATCACAAGATTAGCGGATTCCTACAAGGTGTCTGGTGACAGCTTCTTTACGCAAAGCAGTGTTATCTGTTTACCACTTGGAACGATTACTGTTGAGGAAAAATCAGCTCCAAACGGTTACTTATTGGAGGGTGCTTATATGCAGGCTGCCGGAAGTTCTGAACAGATAAAAGGTGTCTATGTGGCACAGATTACAGAAGATGGTGAGCTTGCAGCGTTAAGCGGCAGCAACCAGTATTCCGTATTAGACAAGGTTATCCGTGGCGGTGTCAAAATCCAGAAACGTGACCTTGAAACCAAAGATACAAAAGCACAAGGCGGTGCGACTTTGAAAGATACTGCCTTTGAAATCATTTCCTTAAATGATAATGCTGTCTTGGTAGATGGCAAGTTATACAACAAGAATGAAGTCGTCAAAACAATCCATACTGGCGTTGACGGTATCGCTACAACTGCCGCCGATACATTACCATACGGAAAATACCGTATTGAGGAAAGCAACGCCCCAGAGGGATATTTGACGGACGGTGCAAAACCGATTGAATTTGAAATCACAGAAGATGGAAAAATCGTGGATTTAACAGATGAAGCACATTCCATCTACAACCAGATTAAGCGTGGAGATATTGAGGGTGTAAAAATCGGTGCTGGCACTCACAAGCGACTTGCGAATGTTCCCTTTAGGATCACAGGCAAGACGACTGGTGAGAGCCATATCATTGTGACAGACGCAAATGGTCAGTTTTCCACTTCCTCTGATTGGGTATCTCATAAGCAGAATACCAACGCCGGAAAGACCAGTGAGGACGGTATCTGGTTCGGTACTTCCACACCAGACGACAGCAAAGGTGCATTGCTCTATGATACTTACACAATCGAAGAATTACGCTGCGATTCCAACAAGGGAATGACGCTAATTCCGGCATTTGATGTAGTGGTGTCAAGAAATAAAGTAGTCGTGGATTTAGGTACGCTTACAGATGAATACGAGCCAGAAATCACTATCCATACGACTGCCACAGATAAGGTGACAGGTGAAAAATCAATCGTTGCTGGAAAGAACGTGATTATCGTTGATACTGTGACTTTAGATGGTTTGACAAAAGGCACAAAATATCAGTTGAAAGGCTGGCAAATGGTGAAGTCTGAAAACACACAGCTTTTGATTGACGGTCAACCTGTGGAAAGTAATTACACATTCACTGCGAAAAAATCAGAAATGGAAGTTGAGGTTTCCTATACGTTCAATGCTTCTGCTCTTGGCGGAAAAGACCTTGTGACATTCGAGGAATTGTACGACTTATCCAATCCAGACGAGCCTATCAAAGTGGCAGAACACAAGGACATTGAGGATGAGGGGCAGACCGTGACTATCGAAGAACGAGTGATTGAAATTCATACCAACGCTGTCGACAAAGCCACAGGTGAAAAGATGATTGTTGCTGGTAAAGAGGTAACTGTCATTGATACGGTCACTTTAGATGGCTTGGAAAAAGGTACAACCTATCAGCTCAAAGGCTGGCAGATGGTGAAGTCTGAAAACGCACAGCTTTTGATTGGCGGTGAACCTGTAGAAAGTGACTATACCTTTACTGCAAAAGATTCTAGCATGGAAGTCCAGATTGCCTTTACATTCAATGCCAGTGAGCTTGCAGGAAAAGACCTAGTAACATTCGAGGAATTATACGATTTATCCAATCCAGACGAGCCTACAAAGGTGGCAGAACACAAGGACATTGAGGACGAAGGGCAAACAGTGACGATTACGGAACGTATCATCACTATGCACACAATCGCTACCGATAAGGCAACAGGTGAAAAGACGATTGAAGTAGACGACAAAGTAACTATCGTTGATACGGTCACTTTAGACGGCTTGGAAAAAGGCGTGAAATACACTCTTAAAGGTTGGGAAATGGTGAAGTCTGAAAATGCAGAACTTCTAGTGAAAGGTAAGCGTGTAGAAAATGACCTTACCTTTACTGCCGAGGATTCTAAAATGGAGGTTCAGATTGAATTTATATTCAATGCTTCGGAGCTTGGCGGCAAAGAGCTTGTGACCTTTGAAGAATTATATGACGTAACCAATCCAGACAATCCTATCAAAGTAGCTGAACATAAGGACATCAAGGACGAGGGGCAGACGGTAACTATCAAAGAGAAGCCAGAATCCCCTACGACACCAGAAAAACCTAGCACACCAACAAAGACAAGCGATTCACCAAAAACAGGTGATAATACGCCATCTGTCGCATTATTCGCTATGATGGGAATTTCTGCTGCTGGTCTTATCTTTGCCGGATATAAGAGATTCCGCAGAGTAAAGAAATCTGACTGATACGGGAGGTAACAGCTTATGAAAGCAACAACCCGTTCACCGCCTATGATGGAAACGTCAGTCTGTGGCTGACATTATATCTAACTTCTGCTTGATTACGATTTATCTTTCTGAATGGGGATTGTCAAGGGCGCTTTCAGCACAACGCTTGCCCTTGATAATTCACAGGCAGACAGATATTATCCCGATAGCAGAATGACACTATATAACAAATCAATCAAAATCAAAAAGAAAAGAGGTAAACAATTTATGGAATTAAAACACGTTATCCCAAACATGGAAAAGACATTCGGGAACTTAGAGTTTGCAGGTGAGAATAAGGTGGAACAGCGTAGGATCAACGGACGTATGACGGTTGTTTCCCGCAGCTTCAACCTTTATTCAGACGTACAGAGGGCAGATGATATTATCGTGGTGCTGCCTGCTTCTGCTGGTGAGA
>OGKE01001967.1_pt1 | contig 11150 bp, 10 predicted proteins | sample 1572341 | NCBI WGS metagenome assembly OGKE01 (sample SAMEA2582091, study PRJEB24529) | metagenome | biome: Human gut stool | place: China | collected 2011
GAGAACTAAATGAAGAAAAGAATATTACCTGTAGCAGTATTGCTAATTGTGGCTTTGGCGGTTTTTCTGCCTCAATTATTATATTATTACAGTGATACAAGCTACTTAAATCAGGTTAAATATAGTGATAAGGATACAGGCAGTGTAAACCTTGAAATGGCATCAACGGCAAAGACTAAAACAATAGACCAGAAGTTAGAGGACCTTAACTCTATTATAACTGATGAAGAATATGCAAAAAAGAAAGTTGAAGTATTGTTTGATCCGTCAGAGAACGAATTGAAAACAATTAGAAAAAATGTAAAAAAGCAAATAAATTATTGGCTTGAGCTTTTTGGATGTAAAGAGTTAATATACAATAAAAAAACAATAAAACTGGTACCTAAAAATATTGTTATTCAAAAGTGTTACAGTATTGTTGGTGAAAGTGCTTCTTTCCCATATTTAGAGGCGACAGCAACATTAAGCAAGAGTCCAAAGATTATGGCAACCGTGTATTTGGACAATACGACCAACAAAATATATGACATAAAAATCACGGGAGACAATGTGGAAAGTATACTTAGCTACGCTAAGCAGAACGCAGAGAAAAATAAGTTAACTCTTATTAATTTGGATACTTTTCAAAAAGAAATAATAGAGCAGCTATCAGACTACTATAATGGAATTTATGTAGAACCATATGAACAGGGTATTTATTATAATGAATTAGCTGACAAAGATAAAGAAACTAAAGGAATTGCCATAGTTGACAAAGATGAGAATTACATATGGCAGTGTGAAATAATAAGTGGACTTGTTTGGAGAGTAGAACTTGGCAAAAAAAGCATAGAAGTTGGAATAGACGGATTTGATAATGATTTTTATTAAAAAGTATAATAAAAATCCATAAAGAATTATTGATAATAAATTACTAAGATAAAAATTTTATGACGCAAACACGGCTGTTACAAAAATGATACATTTTAATCTTATACTACAACAGTAAAACGTTATGGGTATGAAAAATATATCGTAAGGTTGAGATGAAAAATTTAAAGCATAAAGTAAAAAGGCGCATGGAATTGAAATGCGCCTTTTTAAAATAATGTTATTTGCCTGTAGAACCAAATCCTCCAACACCACGAACTGTATCAGAAAGTTCATCAACCTGATTAAAATTAGCTGAAAGAAATGGTGTAATAACAACCTGTGCAATTCTTTCATTAGGTTCAATAGTCTCAGCCTTGTTTGAGTGATTATGAAGAGCAACAGTAAGTTCTCCACGGTAATCGGCATCAACAACACCAACCTTATTAGCAGGAGCAAGACCTCTCTTACATGAAAGACCACTTCTGGCATAAATCAAACCGGCATAACCTTCAGGAATCTCCATTGCAATACCAGTACCAATAAACTTAGTTTCACCGGCTTCAATAGTAACAGCTTCTTCAATGCAGGCATACAAATCAGCACCTGCGGCATACTCAGTTCCATAAGTAGGAATAGTAGCATTCTCTTTTAATTTTTTTACGTTAACATTAACAGCCATAACAAATCTCCTTTTATTGTAAATATAATGTAATCCAAATGGTATATTGCTCCATTGCCAGCAGAAATTTCTACCGCAAACACGTTGTCTTTCTGATTTTGCTCCGCCGCCTATTGTACAGCGAAAACTTAAACTCGCCTACGGCTCAGACAGTAAGTTTATCGCTGTACACTATACTCGCAAAATTTCAAAAATCTGCCTATTGTTTGCAATGGCTTTTTTTCTTTCAATATTATTTTAAATAACTTTCAACGAAAAATCTTTTAGTTAGGATATACCAGTCTTGTTTCGTCTATATCTTTTAGAACTTCATTATAGTACCTGTCGCATACGTATTTTGCCATATTTAAATTCATGTCAAGATAGTTGCCACAGTCCTTGGCACATGCACCGGGAACATCTCCCTCAAAATCTTTCATAAATATAAACATTCTTGTTACAAGTTCAACTACATCTTTTGAATCATAATCACCAGCCAAAACCATATAAAATCCTGTTCTGCATCCCATAGGACCAAAGTATATTGTTTTGTCTTTAAATTCAGAATCATTTCTTAAAAATGTTGCGCCAAGATGCTCAATTGTATGAACTTCTGCAGTATTAAGAACAGGTTCAAAATTAGGGCGTGTCATTCTAATATCAAAAGTTGTAATAACCTGTTGGCCAACCTTATCTTTTCTTGAAACATAAACGCCGGGTAATAATTTTAAATGGTCTATTGTAAAACTTGCTATTTTTTCCATAGAAACTTCCTCCTATTACAAACCATAACGGTTAAAAATTATAGGAAAAATATAACACGAATTATAGCGAAAATCAAACAGAAGGCATAAAGTGTTCTTTGTTGATATAGAAATGGAAAAATTTATATGTTATACTAGTCATACTCTAGCTTAAAGGGGCGTTAAAATATGGATATTAATAACGAAATCATAAACAATAATGAAAATAATAACGAAAATATAAACAGCGAAAAGCCACATAAAAGACGTGTGCGTTACAAAGGCACACATCCAAGAACTTACGCTGAAAAGTATAAAGAGCATAATCCGGAAAAATATAAGGATACCATTGAGAAGGTTATTAGTAAGGGAAGTACTCCGGCAGGTATGCATATTTCAATATGCGTAAAGGAGATTCTAGAGTTTTTGGATATTAAACCGGGACAGATTGGTCTGGATGCCACACTTGGATATGGTGGACATACTTTACAGATGCTTAAGAAGTTAGATGGAAAAGGACATATCTATGGATTGGATATTGATCCTATTGAAATAAAAAAGACAACTAAGCGTTTGGCAGACAAAGGTTTTGGGAAAGATGTTCTTACTACAATAAATACTAATTTTAGAAACATAGATCAGGTAGCTAAGGAACACGGACCTTTTGATTTTATTTTGGCGGACCTTGGGGTGTCATCAATGCAGATTGACAATCCGGAAAGAGGTTTTACTTATAAGTATGAAGGACCACTTGATTTAAGATTGAATCCTGAAAAAGGAATTTCGGCAGCAGAAAGGCTTAGAGATATTTCTGTAGATGAGCTGGAAGGAATGTTTATTGAAAACTCAGATGAGCCATATGCATATGAAATTGCAAAAGCTATAGTTGCAAGAAATAGAACAAATAATAAGATTGAAACAACTACTGATTTAAAAAACGTAATTGAGAAAGCTTTATGTGTTGTGCCACAAAAAGAGAGAAAAGAAGCAGTAAAGAAAAGCTGTGCAAGAGTTTTTCAGGCATTAAGAATTGATGTAAACAATGAATTTGAAGTGTTGTATGATTTCCTTGAAAAACTTCCGGATGCTTTGGCAAGTGGAGGAAGAGTGGCAGTGCTTACATTTCATTCAGGAGAAGACCGTCTTGTAAAGAAATCATTTAAGGCTTTACAGAAGCAGGGAGCTTACAGTGAAGTTGCAAAAGATGTTATAAGACCAAGTGCAGAGGAATGTAACACTAATCCAAGAGCAAGGTCAACAAAGATGCGCTGGGCAATAAAGGCTTAACTTAAAGCAGTGCTTAATAAAATAAATATACAAACCATTTAAAAAGTGGTATGATGTATAATATTATGAGATAGGGAAGCATATGTCAATCTGTGTAATAAAGAGATAGTGACTTGGGTGCTTTGATAATCAAATAAATATAGAAATATAAAACATAAAAGCAAAAAATAAAGATATAAGGGAGAACAATATGTTAGGCGATAAAAAGGTATCATATAGTGCTATGCAGTCAACAGGAACATTAACATTAGGAAATTATTTGGGAGCACTTGATAATTGGCTTAAAATGCAGGAAGAATATGAATGTTTTTATGCAATAGCAGATTTACATTCATTAACAATTAGACAGAATCCTGCTGAACTTAGAAAGAGAGCAAGAGATTTATATGCATTGTACGTTGCAGCAGGACTTGATCCTGAAAAAAATTGTATTTATTTTCAGTCACATGTTTCTGCTCATGCTGAACTTGCATGGATCCTTAATTGCTTTACATATATGGGCGAATTAAACAGAATGACTCAGTTTAAGGATAAGGCTGCTAAACATGCAGATAATATTAATGCAGGACTTTTTACATATCCATCACTTATGGCGGCAGATATTTTGCTATATCAGGCAGATGTTGTACCTGTAGGTGTTGACCAGAAGCAGCACTTAGAGCTTACAAGAGATATTGCAAACAGATTTAATGGAATTTATGGTGATGTATTTACAATTCCTGAGGCATATATTGGAAAGTCAACAGCTAAGATTATGAGCCTTCAGGATCCAACAAGAAAGATGTCAAAGTCAGACGAAAATCCTAATGCAAGTATTTTGTTAATGGATGATCCTGATACAATTATCCGTAAGTTTAAGAGAGCTGTAACTGATTCAGATATGGAAATCAGATATTCAGATGATAAGCCGGGTATTCAGAACCTTATTAATATTTATTCATGTATTACAGGAAAGACTATTGAAGAGGTTGAAAAAGAATTTGATGGCAAAGGATATGGTGAATTCAAGCTTGCAGTAGGAGAGTGTGTTGCTAACAGACTAAAACCTTTACAGGACAGATTTTATGAACTTCAGAAAGATAAAACATATTTAAATAGCGTTATCAAAGAAAATGATGAAAAAGCTGCTTATTTTGCGAACAAAACCCTTAGAAAAGTTCAGAAGAAAGTTGGACTCACAGAGAGAATCAGATAGGAGTTTGGCAGATGAAAAACAAAGTTAATAAGAAGTTTATTCATGACGAACAGTTTTTTATTGTAAAAAAATAATGATAATAAAATATAAAAAAGCATTGTGCCAGATTTTGGTTCAATGCTTTTTCTATTTTTTAGAAACTATATATTTAGAATATCTGTAAATAATAATCATGTAAAAACAAAATTTGAAGTACATAGGGGAACACAGGTGATATAGAATGAAAAACAAATTAGAATTATTTTATAGAATTACATTTATAATTATTTGTGGAATAGGAATTTTTATACATTTCGACTTAAATGACAGAGATTATAATGCTCATGAATTTAGCTTTTTTACGTTATGGAGTAATATATTTTGTTTAGTGCTTATGTGTGTGTTACTTATAAAGCATTTCAGAGGAAAAGATACTTTAGCAAAATCATTGATTTATTTTAAAGGAATGGCAACATCCTGTATTATCTGTACGTTTTTGGTATATCACTTTTCTGAATACAAAATAGTGATGACAAACAATAGTATATGGATTTTTGGACTTCCAATAGAAAGCATTTTGGCTCATTATGTGGTTCCTTTTATGTTTATTTTAGATTGGATTTTGTTTCAGCCTAAAGGATTGTTTAGGTGGAGATATGCTGTTACATGGCTTCTTTTTCCACTAGTATATATAATTAGTTTTTTTATAAGATGCAAATGTAACAGTCAGGCAGAGTTTATCAATGTACCCAAATATCCATATTTTTTCTTAAATTATGAAAAAATAGGAACAGAGAAGTGTATGAGTTATATTTTTATGTTGGTAGTAATATTTTTTGGAATAAATTTAATGATGATTTTTATTGATAACTTTTGGGAGAGAATAAAGAAAAATATGGTATAATTTGTAAAGAATAATCAAAAGAAGGAGAAAGTGAAAAAACAAATGACTAAGAACATAAAAAAAGCAATGATATTATTTTGGGCTGTTATATGCATTTTGGGAATAAAAGGAAATGTATATGCGCAGGATATTAAATTAGTAGCACCAATTATAACAAGTAGTCAGATGGAAAATGAAAATTTTGTAATAAGATGGAGAACATCCGAGGAATTAAAAGGACAGGAGTATAAAATTTATTGTGCAACATCAAAAGACGGAACATATGAATATGTTACAACGACACCTGATTATAGTTACACTGAATATTATCCTAATAAAGGAATGGCATATTATTATAAAATCACAACGGTGTATACAGATTATGAAACAGAGAGAGAAATAGAAAGTAATCCGGTATATACAGGAGGAATAGTAAATCCATTAGAAATTCCTACAATAACTGAAGCAAAAGCGGGAAATAATCATAGCGTAACAATTATGTGGAACAAAACAGAGGATTGTTCAGGTTATGCAATATACAGAAGTGAATCTGTTGACGGTGAGTATAAGTGGATTTCCAATGTTGAAAATAAGTCGGAAATATTTTGGTGGCAAGAGTATGAATCACAGGCAACATTTACTGAAAAAAATCTTGAATTGGGAAAAACATATTATTATAAAATCAGACCATATGTTACATATTCTGAAGGAATGTTTTATGGTAATTTTTCAAATTATAAAAGCTGTCAGGTTACAATTAATGGAACAAAGGTAAAGAGTGCAACATCAAAAAAGAAAAGGACAAACACAATAATATGGGAAAAGAATAGTGAAGCTGACGGATATATAATTTATTATTCTAAGAAAATTGATGGAAGTTATAAAAAATTAAAAACATACAATAGTAGAAACAAATTAACATATACACACAAGAAATTAACAAATGGAGTTGCTTATTATTATAAAATACAGGCATACAAAAACTACAAGGGCAAAAAACTTCTTGGAGAAATGAGTCCATTTGAAAAATATTGCGATTATTTTACATACAAAAACGAGTCATATGAAAGCAGATGCAAACGTATTTTTGGAAAGAAATACTATAAAAAATATAAAAATGCAAAACAGGCAGGCAAACATGTGACAACAGTAGCTGTAAAAGTATGGGACAAGCAGGGAGGAAGAAAGTTTACACGAAAATTCTATTTAACAGTAAACAAAGGAATTGCACCATCGGTAAAAGAAATGTTTAAAGAAATATACAAAAGCAAAGAAAGATTTCCAATACATGAAATGGGATGCTACAACTGGCGTGGAAACAGTTCAACATCAGAACATTGTCTTGGACTTGCCTTTGATATCAACTCAAATGAAAACTATATGATAGATGGGAAAAAAGTTTTGGCAGGTTCATTTTGGAAACCAAAGAAAAACAAATATTCCATACCATTAAAATGCAAATTGGTAAAAATATTAGAAAAATACGGTTTTGAAAGGGGACTGTGGGGAAGCAGACGAGACTATATGCATTTCTCCTATTTCGGAACCTGATAAAGCTTCTTCACCCTTGAACCCCTTGGAAAACTAGTGTATAATATATTAGTTAAAATGGCTAAAAAGGGAAAAACAATGTACTTAAAAGATAACGAATTAGATGTAAAAACATATTTAGAATTAAGAACGGCTGTAAGCTGGCGTAGTCTTACAAAGGAGCAGGCGGTAGCAGCTATTAAGGGAAGTCTTTTGACAGTGGTTGCTTATGATGGAGACGGAGCTGTAATCTGTTATATACAGGACCTTATTGTAATTCCCGAATATCAGGGACAGGGAATAGGTCAGATGATTATCGAAAGCCTGATTAATTGTGTTGAAGAGATTCAGTTGCCTGGAACAAGAATTATGCTTGATTTAATGTGTGCAGTGGGGAGAGAGAATTTCTATAAGAAGTTTGGTTTTATAGCAAGACCAACAGACAAGCTGGGACCCGGAATGATTAAGTATATTGATAAGCAGTAATAATAAGGATAAGATACAGGAATAGCATATTAAGGACATAAAAAGGTTATACCAAAGAACATGTATCAATATGCATAGATGAGAAAGGATTGCAAAATGAATATTTATTTAATTAGACATGGCAGACAGAATAGTAAATTATGCAATGTAGATGTTGAACTTTCACCGGAAGGAAGAGAGCAGGCAGACCTTGTTGGAAAAAGATTACAGACATATCATATTGATGTTGTATATTCAAGTCAGTTAATAAGAGCTAAAGAAACAGCAGACATTATTAATAAGTATCTTAATAAGCCAAGAGTAATTGAAGAAAGAATTCAGGAAGCTAACTTTGGTGCAATGACAGGTATGACTAATGAAGCCATTGATGAAAAATATGGTGACTATCTTGCACAGCGTTCAACCATGACAACAGATATGACTTATCCTGATGGAGAAAACTGCCAGATGGTTTATGAAAGAGCTAAGGCAGGACTTGATGACATAGTAAAGGACAGCCTTGAGAAAGGCTATGAAAATATTTGTATAGTTACTCATGGTGGTGTGCTTAGAGCATTGGTTACAGGAATTATGGGTGCTCCATATAAGAACTGGCTTGCAGTTGGAAGACAGATTGAAAACTGCAGTATTTCACAGCTTTTATATGATGAAAAAAGCAAAACATATCATGTTGAAAGATTTAATGATTTTGCCCATTTTGAAAATGAGGACAGACTACTTCGTAAACATTTTGGAAGTGGATTTTTTAAGAAAAAATAGAATTTGACAGAAATAGAATTTGGCATAAGCAGAGCTACTAAAGAATAGTAGAAAAATAATAAAAAAATAACAGCAATAATAGCAGAAGGTAGTAATATAATGGCAAATAATTATGATGGCAATAGCATTTCCGTACTGGAAGGACTGGATCCGGTTAGAAAAAGACCGGGAATGTATATTGGAAGTGTTGGAACTAAAGGATTAAACCATTTAATATATGAAATAGTGGACAACTCAGTTGACGAACATCTGGCAGGGTACTGTTCAGAGATTACAGTAACACTTGAAAAAGATGGTTCAGCTACAGTTGAAGATAACGGACGAGGAATTCCGGTTGACATTAATGAACAGGTTGGAAGACCCGCAGTCGAAGTTGTTTTTACAACTTTACATGCAGGTGGTAAATTTGGAGATGGAAACTACAAGATTTCCGGAGGTCTTCACGGAGTTGGTTCATCAGTTGTTAACGCATTATCTTTATGGCTTGAAGTTAATGTAAAACGAGATGGAAAAATATACAACCAGAGATATGAACAGGGAAAGGTTTGTTATGATTTAAAAGAAGCAGGAAAGTGCCGAAAGAATGATACAGGAACTAAAGTTTCATTTTTCCCTGATGCAGAGATTTTTGAAAAAATATATTTTAAGGCTGATGCAATTAAGAGCAGATTGCATGAAACAGCATATTTAAATCCTAACCTTACAATTATTTTTATAAACAAAAGAGTAGGAGAGGAAGAAGAAGTAACTTTCCACGAAGAAAACGGAATTAAGGCTTTTATTTCCGATATGAACAAAGAGAAGGAAAAAGTTACTGACATTATTTATTTTAAGAAAGAGCAAGACGGCATAGAAGTAGAAGTTGCTTTCCAGTATATTAATGATTTTACAGAAAATATTTCAGGTTTCTGTAATAATATTTATACACAGGAAGGTGGTACACATATTACAGGCTTTAAGTCAATTTTGACTTCTACAATTAATCAGTATGCAAGAGAACTTGGTATATTAAAAGAGAAAGATAATAACTTTACGGGAGCTGATGTAAGAAACGGTCTTGTGGCTGTAGTTGCAGTAAAGCATCCTGATCCAAGATTTGAAGGACAGACAAAGACTAAGCTTGATAACCCGGATGCCGAAAAGGTAACAAAATCAATTGCCGGAGAACAGCTTACATTATTCTTTGATAAAAACTTAGAAACATTAAAAAATGTAATTAGTTGTGCTGAAAAGTCAGCAAAAATCAGAAAAGCAGAAGAGAGAACAAAAACAAATCTTCTTTCAAAAAGTAAGTTTTCAATTGACAGTAATGGTAAACTTTCAAACTGCGAAAGCAGAAAACCGGAAGAATGTGAAATCTTTATAGTGGAGGGTGATTCTGCCGGAGGCTCAGCTAAAAGCGCAAGAAACAGAAAGACACAGGCTATTATGCCAATAAGAGGAAAGATTCTTAACGTTGAAAAGGCTTCAATGGATAAGGTATTGGCCAATGCGGAAATTAAAACAATGATTAACGCTTTCGGTTGTGGTTTTTCTGAAGGTTATGGAAATGATTTTGACATAGAAAAATTAAGATACAACAAAATTATTCTTATGACTGATGCGGATGTTGACGGAGCTCATATTGACACATTGTTGTTAACATTTTTCTATAGATTTATGCCTGAACTTATAACTCATGGACATATTTATATTGCTACACCGCCTCTTTACAAGGTTGTGCCTAAGAAGGGGGAAGGCGAGTATTTATATGATGATAAGGCATTAGAAAAATATAGAAAACATCATACAGGATTTACACTTCAAAGATATAAAGGTTTAGGTGAAATGGATCCAAAACAGTTATGGGAAACTACACTTAATCCGGAGACAAGAATTTTGAAGCAGGTAGAAATTGAAGATGCAAAAATGGCATCAGATGTAACAAGTATGTTAATGGGAAGTGAAGTTGCACCAAGACGTAATTTTATTTATACTCACGCAACAGACGCAGAATTAGATATTTAGGAGAAATAAATGGCAGAGCAGATTATAAAAACAGAGTATTCTGAAGTAATGCAGAAAAGCTATATAGATTATGCCATGAGTGTTATTTGTGCAAGAGCACTTCCGGATGCAAGAGACGGACTTAAGCCTGTACAAAGACGTGTACTTTACGCAATGGACCAGTTAGGTCTTAATTATGATAAACCACATCGTAAGTCAGCCCGTATTGTTGGTGATACAATGGGTAAGTACCATCCTCATGGAGATAGTTCAATATATGAAACATTAGTAGTTTTGGCTCAGGACTTTAAAAAGGGAATGGCATTAGTTGACGGTCACGGAAACTTCGGTTCAATTGAGGGTGACGGTGCTGCGGCAATGCGTTACACAGAGGCAAAACTTAAGAAATTTACACAGGATGTATATTTGGCAGATTTGGATAAGGATGTAGTTGATTTTGTACCAAACTTTGATGAAACAGAAAAAGAACCATCAGTTCTTCCTGTAAGAGTACCAAATATTTTGGTTAACGGAGCTGAAGGTATTGCTGTAGGTATGGCGACTAACATTCCAACACATAATCTTGGAGAAGTTGTAGATGCCGTTATTGCATATATGGATAATAATAATATTACAACTGAAGAATTATTACAGATTATGCCGGGACCTGATTTTCCAACAGGTGGTATTGTAGCCAATAAGTCAGATTTAAAGGACATTTACGAAAACGGAACAGGAAAGCTTAAGCTTCGTGGAAAATTAGAATTTGAAAAAGGCAAAGGCAGAGAAAAG
>OGKE01001974.1_pt1 | contig 11065 bp, 4 predicted proteins | sample 1572341 | NCBI WGS metagenome assembly OGKE01 (sample SAMEA2582091, study PRJEB24529) | metagenome | biome: Human gut stool | place: China | collected 2011
TGCACGCAAACCCATGATTGTAGTGCAGAATGCTACTGTTGGACAATTCGTTGCAAGTGCAAAGGAACTGTACCCCAACGCCAAGATACTGACACTTGAAGAAGCAGACCGCAGTGCAGAGGGCAGAAAGAACTTTTATGCCAAGATACGCTACAACGATTGGGATATGATTGTCATTCCGCAGTCTACCTTTGAATTTATCCCCGACAGCGAGGAAAGGGAAATGACTTTCGTACAGGACAAGATTGAGGAGAAGATGCTCATTCTTGAAAAGATGAAAGAAGAAGACCCGGACGGAAAAAATATGATTACCCGACAGGCTGAACGGGAAATCGAATTATTGGAGGAGCAGCTTGCTGGACTTGCAGACAATGCTTCAAAGAAACGTACCGCCAATGATGAAAAGAAACGTGCTGTAGCTTTGCAGAACGCAGAGGTTAAAGCTATGGAAATGCTTGACCGCCGAACTGACGATGTGGAGAACTTTGGGCATTGATGCTTTACTTGTAGATGAAGCGCACGAGTATAAGCACCTCGGATTTGCCACTGCCATGCAGCGTGGAGTTAAAGGTGTGGATCCGTCATACAGCAAGAAGTCACAAGGCGTGTTCCTGAAGACACAGGCTATCTTGGAAAAAAACAACGGACGGAACGTAATCTTCGCAACCGGTACACCCATCAGCAACACCGCCGCAGAGATTTGGACGTTCATGCGCTATCTCATGCCCGCTGATACGATGAAAGAGTACGGTATCTATTACTTTGATGACTTTGTGCGCAACTTTGGTAACATTCAGCAGATGCTGGAGTTCACCACAAGTGGAAAGTTCAAAGAGAACAACCGCTTTGCTGGGTATGTCAATTTGCCTGAACTGGTGCGTATATGGTCGGGAGTGTCCGATACCGTCCTAACCAAAGAAGCCGGCGGCGTAAAGGACAAAATACCCGAAATGGAGGGAGGAAAGGCACAAGACCTTTATCTGCCACAGACACGCGCATTACGTAGCATCATGAAGTTCGTAAAGAACGAACTTGAACATTATGAACAGATGAGCGGAAAGGAGAAGAAAGAGAACAGCCACATCCCGCTCACGATGTACGGTATTGCCAAAGCCGCTGCCGTGGATGCCCGATTGGTACAATCTGATGCCGAAGATGATGTAAACAGTAAGACTCATGAAGCCGTTCGACAGACATTGCGCTCGCTGAAAGAAACAGCCGATTACAAAGGTACGGTTGCCATTTTTGCCGACAATTACCAAAACAAACAGAGTGGCTTCAACCTTTATGATGACATCAGGGATAAGCTGATTACAGAGGGGGTTCCTGCAGATGAGATTGTGATAATGAGGTCGGGAATGACTGTCAAGAAAAAACTTGAAATCTTTGAAAAGGTAAACCGTGGCGAGGTGCGTGTGATTCTCGGTTCGACCTTTACACTCGGTACAGGCGTGAACATTCAGGAACGCTTGCACACGCTGATACATTTGGATGCGCCTAACCGTCCAATGGACTATACCCAACGTAACGGACGTATTTTGCGACAGGGAAATCTGCACAAGGATATGAATAAACCTGTACGTATCTTGCGTTTCGGTGTAGAGGATAGTCTGGACGTTACCGCCTACCAACGCCTGAAAACAAAGGGGGCCATTGCCGATAGTATTATGAATGGCAAGCAGATGATGTCGAACAGTATGACCAACCGTGTGCTTGAGGAGGAAGAAGATGTGTTTGGAGATACTATAGCACAACTCTCCGGCAGTGAGTATGCTATGCTGAAAAACAATGCGGAAAAGAATGTACGCAAGTATGCAAGCCGTAAAAAGCAATGGGAAACAGACCAAGCCTACATCCATAATGCCAAGCCAAGGTTAAAAGCCTTTATCAAAGATGCTGAAAAGCGCATTGAGGATAACAGCCGATCCTTGGAGGCTGTACGGGTATCATTCCCCGATGAACAATTCAAAGAGATTATAATCGGCAAACATCGCTTTACCTCTGTTGATACAATGGATGATTTCTTCAAGGAACACAACAAGACTGTTCTTGCTGAAATGAAGCAGATGAAAGACGGTGATATTTCAGGGGAACAAAAGCGGGAACTGACTATACAGATAGGCAATTTCCCATTCATTGTATCAACTAAATTGACAAGACAGACCATGCGTGATGGTACAACTTTGTTCAATGACGTTGAGAGAAAAATGACTTATTCATGTACAGAACTTGGTATCGAGGATGTTCCTGTACGTCAAAATCTGCTCCGTAATGCCATTGAGGATATTACCGGCAATGTGATTACAGGAAAAAACTTTACCGAAAGATTGGAAGCCGCTGAGCGAAGCAAGAAACACAATGAGGCCGAATTGAAAGAACTCCTGTCAAGAGAGGGAAAACCTTTTGAGTATGAAGAAGAATTGGCACAAGCGAAATCGCAGTTGGAAGAATATGCCGAACTGATGAAAAAAGAATTGGAAGAAAAGGAAGCCAAGTATGCGGAAATGGATGCCACAGTAGAAACGGCAAATAATGTTTCTACCTCGGAAGAAGATGATGAATTAAAACGTGAAGATGATGGTGCATACACCGATGATGAGGTCAGCTATGATAATGACTCGGTGGCAAAACTGCTTGGACAGTCAAGGAGAACTGCAAAGCAACGGAGGAAATTTGCACAACGTGAACGCCAAAGAATGGCAGAGCGCGTGGTAAGCCTGACAGAGAAACTGCATCTTGACAATGTGGAGGTTGTTACCGATGCCTCAACACTGGATGGTAAGAAACAGCGTGCGAAAGGATTCTACTCAAAGAGTACAGGAAAGATAACTATTGTCATCCCTAATCACACGAGCATGTTTGACGTTGAGCAGACCCTACTTCACGAGGCTGTGGCACACTACGGCTTACGGCAGTTGTTCGGAGAACATTTTGATACATTCCTTGATAATGTATTCAACAATGCCGATGAAATTATACGCAGACGTATTGTAGATATGGCTTCAAAGAATGGTTGGGATTTCCGCAAGGCTACCGAAGAATACCTTGCCGGACTTGCCGAACACATTAATTTCGAGGAAGCACGTAAAAACGGTTGGTGGCAGAGGATAAAACAATTCTTCTTTGAAATGCTCGACAAATTGGGCTTTTCCGATTTTAGAGGGGTTACTTTGACGGATAATGAACTCCGTTATATCCTTTGGCGTAGTTATGAAAATCTGAAAGAAGGTAAGCACAGCAACCTGTTCGAAGAAGCTGCCGACATTGCTATGCAGCACAAGTTGAGGGTTGGCGAATTTGCCGACACCTCAACCGATGATGTACTGAACCGAGACGGTGATCCCGAAATACACGAGCGTACTTTGGCACGAGCAAAATATGAACAACGTGTGAAGAGTGGAATGTATCAGTCACAGGAAGCCTTGCAAGATAGTATGCTTGGTTTGAAAGAAGCAATGACCGCAATCCTCGGCAAGAATACCCGAATGGAAGATGTTGATGGATTTGAAAATGCCTACTTAGGTGAGAACCGCTTATCAAGTGTGAACAAAGCCGAAGCCGATGCCTTTGCGCACCTATTGTTCAAGCCAATGCTTGAAGAAGTAGCCAAACTTGCACATAATACAGCAGAGCGCGAGGAACTGACCGATTATATGATGGCTAAACACGGTCTTGAACGCAATAGAGTAATGGCAGAGCGTGATGCACAAAAGGACTTTGCGGAATATCAGAAGCAGCATCCGAAGAGTACAAAGGCCTTGCAGGACTTTATCGACGAGTGTCGTAAGCGTGATTATGCAGGTCTTACTGCCCTTACAGGTATGGAAGAGATTGTAGATGCAGAAGCCGAAGCACAGGTTATGGTAGATGAGTACGAAAACGCACACGACACCACCGCATTGTGGAGCAAGGTTAATGCCGTCAGCAAGGCAGTCCTTTCCAAGTCTTACGAGTGCGGAATGATGAGCAAGGAAACCTACGACAGTGTAAGAGATATGTATGAGTTTTATATCCCTTTGCGTGGATTTGATGAAAAAACGAGTTCTGAAGCATACGCTTACCTTACACATAAGCAGAGTCTGTTCAATGCACCTATCAAGAAAGCAGAGGGAAGACGCTCTAAAGCAGATGATCCATTTGCCAACCTACAATCTATGGCCGAGAGTGCCATTATGCAGGGAAACCGCAACAAACTCGTGAAGCAGAAGTTCTTGAACTTTGCCCTCAACCATCCGAGCGACCTTGTTAGTGTGAGTGATTTGTGGTTGCAGTATGATGCGGTTGCTGATGAATGGAAGCCGATATTCCCCGACAATATTGACATCAACGATAGTCCCGAAGAGGTAGAGCGAAAGATGAACGAATTTGAGGATAAGATGAAGCAGCTTGCTGAATCTGCCCCCGATAATTACAAGCACGGCAAGGATGCGGTAAACATTCCGTACCGTGTGGTAGAGAACCGTAATTTGCGACAGCATCAAGTGGTGGTGAAGCGAAACGGCAGAGACTATGTGATTACCATCAACGGTAATCCGAGAGCTGCACAAGCATTGAACGGACAGACGAACCCGGATAATGATATCAGCGGAAGTATCGGTCAGCTTGTACATCTCATTGGAGATGTGAATAGAACACTGTCCTCATTGTACACCACATTACAGCCGGACTTTATTGCAAGTAACTTCTTGCGTGATATGGTATATTCTAATTCTATGGTGTGGGTTAAGGAAAGTCCGAAATATGCTATTCAATATAACATGAACTTTGCGAAGTTACCTATTGTAAGAATGGTTATGTTATTGGATAAATACCGCAGGGGAACGCTTGATATGAATGATGAAATAGAGAAAATGTTTTATCAGTTCATGATGAACGGTGGCGAGACAGGATTTTCAAGAATGGCAGACATTGACGAGCATAAGAAAGAAATCAAGAAGATGCTGAAAGCGGCGAATGAAAAAATTCCTGCCCATGTGGTACGTGAATGTATGGCTACCTGGATAGGCGAAGTGGGACGAGGTATAGAGATGCGTGCTCGATTTGCCGCCTTTGTAACAAGCAGGAATGCGGGACGGACAATAGACCGCAGTATTTGGGATGCCAAGGAAATCAGTGTGAACTTCAACAAGAAAGGCGCAGGTGATAAGTTCTTGGGGGCTGAAGGACAAACCATGTTGGGAAATGTAGCAGCCGGTGTATCGGGTGCAGGACGAGCCGGATATATCTTTTGGAATGCCGCCCTGCAAGGAACGTTCGGAAACTTCTTGAAGTATGCGATGAGGCATCCCGGCAAAATGGGTACTGTCGTTGCATCATGGTATGGTTTAGCCATGCTTGTTACCGCACTTGCTTCGGCTGGAGGTGATGATGACGATGACAGCTACTATGACATACCCGAACATACTCGCAGACAGAACCTCATTGTCAAGGGGCCCGGTAACGCATGGATAAAGATTCCTTTGCCTATCGAGTACCGAGCTGTGTATGCGATGGGAGAACTTACCGGTTCTTCCCTGTTCCATAACGAGAAATTGGAGGTTAGCGATGTATTGGCACAGATGAGCCAATTGCTTCCCGTAGATATGATGGAGGGGACAAAAGCGTTGTGGCCAAGCAGCGTCAAGCCGATGGTGGAAGTATCGAATGACGAGAGTTGGTACGGTAGTCCGATATGGAAAGATACACCCTACAATAAATATATGCCGAATTGGACGAAAGCCTATAAGAGTGCGAATAAAGACCTTGTAAACCTTTCTGAAACACTGAACGAAGTCAGTGGAGGAAGCAAGTATAGGAAAGGTACTATTGACTTCAATCCTGCTGCCATTGAGTATCTATTGAAACAATACACCGGCGGCTTCTTCACTGTAACCAACCAAATTCGTAATTTGATCAATGTGGGAACAGGTGAAAAAGATTTTGATTGGCGTTATGTTCCGCTTGCCAACCGAATGTTGATGAGCGGTGGCGATGAACGTAATGTAGGTAGGGGGCTGGATGAGAAGTTCTTTGGTTATTTGGATGCATACCGTGCAAAGGCGAGTGAATTCAGCGCCATTAAAGGTGATTTGAGTTTACCGTTGGAGAAGAAAGCAGAACTGATAAGCGAGATTATCATTGATCCTGAATATGTAAAAATGAAAGGAATGGAACGTATTTACTCAAAACTAAAGAAAGCTTATGATACTGCTAAGGAAATCGGAGATACCTCAAAAGCAGAAGAACTTGAAAAGAGGATTAATGAGTTAAAGCGGAAATTCATTTTAGAGATGGAGCAAGACGAACGTAAATAGTTAAACCTAAAATGATTGCTTGGGGTACTACTTTTGTACTCAAAGCAATCATTAAACAACGAAAATATGCATAATAAAGGCAAAGGAAAATTGTTACCAATGAGCCGAATTGCGCCGAAACGGAATGAATTATCTGAAATTGATACCGTTGCTTCCGCAAAGCGGTATGGTGACCGCAGAGCATTTGATATTCTAATGGAAGCGCAGTACTATTGGAATCAGATGGAGGACTTTCGAAAAGACCGGGAACGCAATAAACGCTATACTTATGGTTTTCAATGGGATGATATGATTTGTGTTGATGGTAAATCCATGACTGAAGAAGAATATATCAAGAGCCAAGGTAATGTGCCATTGAAAAATAATCTTATTCGTCGGCTTGTACGCAGCGTATTGGGGGTGTACCGCAGCCAAAGTAAAGAACCTACCTGTACAGCACGTGATAGAGACGAACAAAAACTTGGTGAAACAATGAGTACTATATTACAATGCAATATGCAACTCAACCGAATGCCCGATGTGTATGCTCGAAGTATGGAAGAGTTTCTAATCAGTGGCTTTATTGTTCATCGTAAATCATACGGCTGGCGTAATGGGAAAGAAGACTGCTGGACGGATTATGTACAGCCGAACAATTTCTTCATTGATAACAATATGAGGGATTTTAGAGGTTGGGATGTGTCCGTGCTTGGAGAAGTACATGATATATCTTTTGGGCAACTGTGTGAGCAATTTGCTTCCAGTCCGCAAGAATATCGTGAGCTTCGTGATATTTATAAGTGGGCTGCAAGAAAGGATTATATAGCCACTTACGCAGAGCGATTTGGGTATAGTCGGTTAGAAAATTACGATTTTCTTTTTACCAGTGAGCCGGGAAGATGCAGAGTAATAGAAATATGGCGTAAGGAACAGAAGCCGAGATACCGTTGTCATGATTACCAAAATGGTGACATTTTCAAGATAGATGAGGAAGATTATGCACAAGTAGTACTTGCCGAAAACGAAGAACGTATGCGTATGGCCAAGGAGGTGGGTATGCCTGAAGAAGAAGTACCGTTGATAAAAGCTACTTGGTTTGTAGATGATTACTGGTATTTCTATTATCTATCTCCATTTGGTGATATATTGAGGGAAGGGGAGACGCCCTACGAACATGGCAGTCATCCATACGTTTTCAAAGCTTATCCGTTTATTGATGGTGAAATACACTCATTCGTGGCGGATGTGATAGACCAGCAACGATACACCAATCGATTGATAACGCTTTATGACTGGATTATGAGGGCAAGCGCAAAAGGTGTATTGATGATGCCGGAAGATTCTTTGCCTGATGGTGTGAGCATTGACGATATTGCAGAGAGCTGGACGGAGTTCAATGGTGTCATTGTGTACAAACCAAGCAAAAGTGGCAAGGTACCGGAACAGGTAGCCAACAACTCCACGAACATAGGTATTGCTGAACTACTGAATATGCAATTGAAATTCTTTGAGGATATTTCGGGAGTGACTGGTGCATTGCAGGGAAAGCCGGGATATTCGGGGGAAAGTGCATCACATTACAATCAACAGACAGAGAATGCTACAAAATCATTACTAGATTTGCTTGAGTGTTTTAGTTGCTTTGTTGTGGACGGGGCATACAAAGATGTGAAGAACATGCAGCAGTTTTATGATACGAAACGTGTGTTCAATATTGCTGGTAGGAGTGGTGCGCAAATTGAATATGATCCGAAGAAAATCCGGGATGTAGAATTTGACTTAAGCATTACTGAAAGTACATCCACCCCTGCATACAGACACCTCGCCAATGATATTCTGATGCAGTTGTTCGGAGTTGGTGCTATCAGTGTAGAGCAGCTTCTTGAACACGGGGACTTCCCGTTTGCCGATGAATTGTTGCAGAGTATCAAGTCACAGAAAGAACAGATTGAGCAGGGCCAAGTTCCGGACGGAATTTCACCTCAACTGATGCAGAAAATTCAGCAGGGTGCAAATATGAACTCTGTCAATATGCTTTACAATGCGATGAAGCAACCCCGTGTCGCAGCATAAGATTGCCTACGACCACATCAACGAGAACCCGGACCAGCCGGAACTCTCAAGCAACAAAATCGTTGCGGATGTATATCTTGATAATAGAGGTATATGCTTCCGAGGTCGTTGGGATGAATGGCTCATAAGAGAAATTCTTGATTTTCGACCTTGGCAGGAACAGGAGAAAAAACGAATGGAGAACCTTGCCAACTTCAAGGATGAGGAAGATGACATTTGGACACGAGGGAAGGAAAAGAGGATAAAACTTTGCAATTCCTGCTGTTGAAACAAAGGGCGAATAGATTATCGGTCTATCCGCCCTTTATTTATATTATTGAGAGTTGCCAACACTCTATCCAAGTTTCTTCGGTATCATCGAACAATACCTTACAAACATTTCCGGATACATCAACTTCAAGTACCGTTCCGCGTTTCCAGTTACCATAGCACATTACACGGCTTCCTTTGCAGATGTTTCTTCTGATGTTATCCATTGCAATAGGGTCATTCGTAAGGGTCGCAATGCCGTCAATCCCTTGTTTCTTGTCGTATTTACTTTCCATTGCCTTTCCTCTTTTTGCTATTCTTCGCAACGAATTCCATATACTGCCTGCGCTTCACCGTAACTACCTCTTTCGGCAAAGCACCATTGCCATTGCGATATGGAGTACAGTAGAAGCACTCCCTCTCCAAATCGTTCACAAACACGTTGTGAGACACATAGCCTTTCTGTTTCAGTTTGCGGAAATTGAATCTATCCATAATTATGAGTTTACCACTTTTTCCATTGGGCATAACGTAATAACGTTCACCTGTTTCCTCATGTGCTTTGTCTGCTTGCACTACCGCTTCATTTAAACGGATTGATGCACGTAATTTTTTGATAATGTTCATTGTTTATTAGTTTATTAAATTAAATGTTTAATTTTATATTGTTGCTGCCGAAACAGCTTTCTTTCTTCTCTTAACAGTAAATCGGCCAACACGAGGTACAATTTTGGGAGTATCCATTTCAAAGAAGCAGATATGCAGTCCGATAGCCCTTGTCATTAATAAGTCATCATGCTTACCGGTAATTGCGCCAAAAGCACCGTTCGGCTTTTTCTCATAACACAGATATTCATCCAAACAACGTTCATCACGTTCTGTGTACAGGTTCTCACGAATAACTTTGACTAATGTTGATATAATCATCGGTTTAGTAGAAATGTTGGTGTGAAAACCGTATTTTGTAGGTAATCCCTCGCGTACATCTTCTTCTGACTGTTTGCGTGCATACAGGTTGGGATATATATCCTTTATTTGGTTAAGAATAAATCCGGATTGGTCACCATCCACTTGCCGCTCCTTATCATGAGTTTCCAACGTGTTGCTCTCTATTACCAAGAGCGAGTTGTCATAAAACGCTGCTATTTGTGCCGCTTTCCACGCAAGCTGGTCGATGTCGCAATGCCCATACCATTGGGCAACCACGACAGGCCTGTCGCCGTCAATCATGAATAAACGATCGAACACGACAATGACAGAGAAGTCGGCTTTATTGGAACGGCCTCCCACATCGACAACAGTGAGGTAGCGGTCTGTGACAACTTCCTTTTCATCTATTTCAGGAAGTTCCCAAATATGTAACAACCCCTGTTTGTCTTCCACAAAACGCAAGTTCTGCAAAGCGTTCTTGCCTTCGTCTGCATCGGCGTAGACTTCGCCGACATATTTAGGCTTCTTGCAGGTACCACGCATTGCGTCCACCTTGTATTTGTCAAACACACGCGCTCCTGAATGAACAAAGGCTTCAATATCGTCGGACGGAAATTCGGCAGCCATTTGTCCATGATCATTATACTTCCTACGTTCGGCTATATACCAGTTGATAGCTTCGAGTGTAGCCCCTTTCTCCCATAACCACCAAAGATACTTACCACATTCTTCACGTTCGGAACTAGTATTTTCATTGTTACGGTTTTTATAGAGCCATTCTGCAAAACCTTGTTTTTCTTTATCCGAATTGAAAGCCAGCGTGTATTGTTCTATGTCGAACCATGATACGAACATGGCTTCGAACTGGGAATCCCCTTTCTTTGCTGCGGTATATTCCCTGTGAAAGAAATTTCCTGTACCATTCGCTGTACTCTCATAGACAATCATAGTGTATGGTTTTAGGAGAATACCCGAACAGGCCGACCGCACAATATCTTCTGGTTTCTTACCTTCCGTTGCTTTCCATATTCCTACTTCTGAAAGATGTACAAGGTTATAATCTCCACCTCGGCAACTATCCGGGCGTTCCGCTGTACCAATTTTAATTTTACAGTTTCGTTGAGGAACACGGTATATGCTACCCGATTTACCCACTCCTACAAGTTTCGGCTCATTCTCATTGTAAAGCTCATCAATCTTGTGAAGCATTTCGACTGGATATTTTTTAATCATCCTGTCGAACATATCTTTGATTTCATCGGAACCTGCACCTTGATGTGCTATTATGAGTGAATTCAGTCCTATTTTGTGAAGGAGTTGCAACCATGCCATATAAAGCTGTGAAGTGGTAGAGCCGCCCCATTGTCGCGCCTTTAGTAGAATAATACGTATTGGCTTTCCTGCAATACGTAATTTTTCGAGCCGTTCCACAAAGCGACGTTGCGGTCTTGTAAGACGGAACAATACATCTTCTCCACCACCTTTATTCTTGATATAAACGAATGTAGCTGCCCAAAATGGAAAGTCCTCGCGGCTACGTA
>OGKE01001977.1_pt1 | contig 11054 bp, 10 predicted proteins | sample 1572341 | NCBI WGS metagenome assembly OGKE01 (sample SAMEA2582091, study PRJEB24529) | metagenome | biome: Human gut stool | place: China | collected 2011
ACTTGATTTGAAAGATTTGTTCTTGCATCATACATTGTAAGCAAAGCTCCTTCTATTTCAAGATTTTTGTTTAAATGCTTCTTGACTAAATTTACTGTATTTAATAATTGTCCCAATCCTTCCAGTGCAAAATATTCACATTGTACTGGAATTAATACACTATCAGACGCTGTAAATGCGTTTAATGTTACTAATCCTAATGATGGTGGACAATCAATTAATATATAATCATATTGATCTTTTATTTTGTCTAACTTTGTTTTTAATCTTTGCTCTCTTGACATCATTGAAACTAATTGGACCTCTGCCCCTGCTAAACTAATATTTGATGGACATACTTTTAAGTTTTTTATTGCTGTTTCTTGTAATGTTTCATCAAATTCTGTATCTCCAATTAATATATCATATACTGATAGTTCTACATCTTTTGAAACACCTAGTCCACTTGTTGCATTTCCTTGTGGATCAGTATCTATTAATAAGACTTTTTTTCCTTTTTTGGCTAAAATAGTACTCAAATTAACTGTTGTTGTTGTTTTTCCAACTCCCCCTTTTTGGTTTGCTACTGATATTATTTTTCCCATTTTCTACATTTCCCTTCTTTCTTATGTCTTTCTTCAATATTTTTCCTAGCACTATAATAATATAAAAAATTTGATAATAAGTCAATGTTTTTTGTATAAATTTCACAAAAAAAATTACCCCACATTTTATGTGGAGCATTTATCTTTTAATAAATTTTATTTTATTGGCTCTTTGCTTGGTGTTCCAGCTTTTCTTGGATATTTAGCTGGTGTTTTTTTTGCTTTTTCTATTGTTATAATTGTTCTTCCTATATCACTTTGTGGTAAATCAAAAGTTTCTACATTTTTTATTGTTCCACCAAGAACATTTATTGCTTTTTTTGCTTGTTCAATTTCTTCTTCTGCTTCTGAGGCTTTCATACATACTATTTTTCCATTTAATTTAACTAATGGAATTAAATATTCTGATAATGTTGATAAATTTGCAACTGCTCTTGATGTAGCAACATCAAATTTTTCTCTATATTTTTTATTTTGTCCAAATTCCTCTGCTCTTGCATGTACTAACTCAACATTTTTCAAATTTAGCTCATTTATTACTTCTTGTAAAAAGATTAATCTCTTATTTAATGAATCAACTAAAGTAATTTTTAATGATTCGTTCATTATTGCTAATGGTATACCAGGAAATCCAGCTCCTGTTCCTACATCAACAACACTTGATTTATTAGGAATGTCTTTATATATTGTAAGTGAATCTATAAAATGCTTCAAAATTATCTCATTTGGTTCAATTATTGCTGTTAAATTGATTTTTTCATTCCATTCAATTAACATATTCATATATTTATAAAACTTTGAAATTTGCTCCACAGAAAAATCAAACCCTAAAATCTTTGATTTTTCCTGCATTTTCTCTTTAAATTCATTTTCTTCCATGTTTTTCTCTTTATATCTCCTTTTTTTATTTTTTTGCTTTAATTGTTTGTAAATAAACTAATAATACAGATATATCTGCTGGTGAAACTCCTGAAATTCTAGAGGCTTGTCCTATTGAATGTGGTCTATGTTTATTTAACTTTTGTCTTGCTTCTAAGCAAATACCTTTAACATCATCATAATTTATATCATCTGGTATTATTTTTTTCTCCATCTTCTTAAATTTTTCAACCTGCATCTCTTGTAATTTAATATATCCATCATATTTTACTTGAATCTCTACTTCTTCTTTTACTTGTTCTGGTAATTCTGGTCTATTTTCATCAATTTCTGCAAGTGAAGCATATGTTATTTCTGTTCTTTTTAATAATTCTGCTAATTTTGATCCTGTTGTTAGTTCTGATGTTCCTTGTGATTTTAAATAATTATTTACTTTTTCTGTTGGTTTTACAATTGTTTTTTGCAATCTTTCTTTTTCTTTTTCTATTAATTCTTTCTTTTCAATAAATTTAGCATATCTTTCATCTGAAATCAAACCAATTTCATGACCTTTTTCCGTTAAACGCAAATCTGCATTGTCTTGTCTTAATAATAATCTATATTCTGCTCTTGATGTCATCATTCTATATGGTTCATTTGTTCCTTTTGTAACAATGTCATCTATTAATACTCCAATATATGCATCTGTTCTATCTAAAATCAAAGGTTCTTTGCCTTTAATTTTCTGTGAAGCATTTATTCCAGCAATTAATCCTTGACATGCTGCTTCTTCATATCCAGATGTTCCGTTTGTTTGTCCTGCAAAGAATAAACCATCAATTGTTTTATATTCTAATGATAATTTTAAATCCGCTGGATCTATACAATCATATTCAATTGCATATGCAGGTCTTGTAAATTCACAATGTTCTAATCCTGGAATAGTTCTATACATTGCAATTTGAACATCTTCTGGTAATGATGAACTCATTCCCTGTATATACATTTCATCTGTATCTATACCAATTGGCTCCACAAATATCTGATGTCTTTCTTTATCTGCAAATCTAACTACTTTATCTTCTATTGATGGACAATATCTTGGTCCAGTTCCTTCTATTACACCTGCATATAAAGGTGATCTATGTAAATTTTCTCTAATAATTTTATGTGTTTTCGCATTTGTATATGTTAAATAACAATCAACCTGATCAAAATCTACTGTTTTATCTTCAAATGAAAATGGTATAATTCCATTTTCACCTTTTTGGACTTCCATTTTTGAAAAATCTATACTTTTTCTATTTATTCTTGCTGGTGTTCCTGTTTTAAATCTTACCAATTTTACACCATTATTTTTTAAAGATTCAGAAAGTTTATTAGCTGGAAATACACCATCTGGGCCACTTTCCTTTGAATATTCTCCAATAAATATTTTTCCTCTAAGATATGTTCCACTTGCAACAATTAATGTTTTTACATTATAAATTGCCCCAATATCTGTTTCAATTGATTTAATTTTATTTTTTTCTATTTTTATGTCAACTATTTCTGCTTGTTTTATATCTAAGTTCTTTTGTTTTTCTAAAGTATGTTTCATTTCCATTTGATATCTTTTTCTATCAGCCTGCGCCCTCAAAGAATAGACTGCTGGGCCTTTTGAAGTATTTAACATTTTTATTTGTATCATTGTCTTATCTATATTTCTAGCCATTTCTCCACCAAGAGCATCTATTTCTCTTACCAAATGCCCCTTTGAACTTCCTCCAATATGTGGATTACATGGCATATTAGCTACTGCCTCTAAACTTATTGAAAATACTACTGTTTTCATCCCTAATCTAGCCGCTGCAAGTGCTGCCTCACATCCAGCATGTCCAGCTCCAATTACAGCAACATCATAATCTCCTGCATAATAACTCATTTTTCTTCTCCTCTCCCTTACTTTCCTAAACAAAATTTAGAAAAAATCTCATTTATTATATCTTCAGTTACACAATCTCCCGTTATTTCTCCCAAATCGTCTAAAATCTGTTTTATATATATAGTAATGATATCTATAGGCATTCCATTTAAAAGTGCCTCATTTGCCATTTTAACGTTTTGAATTGCTTTTTCAATTATATTTTTATGTCTTACATTTGTTATTAATAATTCATTATCCAAATTTATTTCATTCAAATTAAACATTTCAGTTATTTTATTATATAATTCTTCTAATCCTGTTTTATTTAATGCTGAAACTTTTAATATATTTTCTGATGCATTTTTAATTTTTTCATTATTTTCATCAATAACATTTTTTAAATCATTTTTGTTTAATAATATTATTGATTTTTTATTTTTTATTAATTTTAATATTTCATAATCTTCATCATCCAATTCTTTTGAACTATCAAATATTGCAATAATTAAATCAGCATCATTTGCTTCTTCTATTGATTTTTGAACTCCTATTTTTTCTACAGAATCCTTTGCCTCTCTAATTCCTGCTGTATCAATAAGTTTCAAAGCTATTCCGTTTATTGTAACATACTCTTCTATAGTATCTCTTGTCGTTCCTGCTATATCTGTTACAATTGCTCTATCCTCTTTCAAAATAGCATTTAACAAAGATGATTTTCCTGCATTTGGTTTGCCTATTATCGCTGTTTTTATACCATCTTTTATTATTTTACCATTATCAAATGATTTTTCCAATTTTTCTAATTTATTTTCTACTTTATTTAACATATTTTTTAGTTCATTTTCTTGAACCTCTGGTGTATCATATTCTGGATAATCAATTGTTACTTCAATATTTACTAAAACATCTAAAATATCTTGTTTTATTTGGTTTATTTCTGCTGATAAAAAACCTTCCAATTGTTTAACTCCACTTTTTGCTTCTCTTTCTGATTTTGCATTTATAACATCAATTACTGATTCTGCTTGTGCTAAATCAATTCTTCCATTTAAAAATGCTCTTTTTGTAAATTCACCTGGCCCAGCCATTTCAGCTCCATTAGCCAAGCATAATTCTAATATCTTTTTTACAACAATATTTCCCCCATGTGCATTTATTTCACACATATTTTCTGTTGTATAACTTTTGGGAGCTTTAAAATATGATACTAAAACTTCATCAATTATTTTATTATTTTCAACAACATTTCCATATTTTATTGAATATCCTTTTATTTCAGATATATCTTGTTTTGTTTTTGGAATAAATATTTTATCTAATATTTCAAATGTTTTTTCTCCACTCATTCTTATTATTCCTATTCCTCCAATGCCTGGTGCAGTTGCTATTCCTACTATTGTACTCATTTATTTCCTCCTTTATTTTTTACATTATTTTCCTATCACTTTTTTAGAACAAATAAGAAAAAGTCAAAATTCTAAATTTAATCTTTTGATTAAAATCTGAACTTTGACTTCCGATTTTTATTTAATTATTTTTTTGTTATTACAATTCTTCTTTTTGGTTCTTGTCCAATACTTCTTGTTTCTACATTAGGATTATCTTGTAAAACACTATGTATTATTTTTCTTTCATATGCTTTCATTGGCTCAAGTGTTATCATCTTTCCTGTTCTTTCAACTATTGAAGCCTTTTTCTTTGCTACTTCTTCTAATGTTTCAACTCTTTTTTGTTTATAATCTTCTATATCTAATCTAACAACAACTCTATTTTCTGATTTTTTATTTGCTATTGCTTTTAATATATTTTCTATAGAATATAATGTTTCTCCCCTATATCCTATTAAATTTCCAATATTTTCTCCGTGTATAGAAATATATAAACATTTATCTTTTATTTCAACTGTAATCTTAGCTTCTGGAGATATTCTATTTAAAAATTCATTTAAAAATTCTTCAACATCTTTTTTTGCAATATTTAGTTCTTCATCTGTTGTTTCAATCTCCACTTCTTCAGGCTTTCTAGCTTCTATTTCTTTTATTTCTACTCTAACTATTTTAGGTGCTAAAATATCAAAAAAACTTTTTTTATTTTCTTCTAATATTTTAATTTCACACAATTCCCTAGGCAATTTTATTTCTTTTAATCCTTTTTCAATTGCCTCTTGTGTTGTTTTTCCTTCTGAAATTACACTTTTTGACATAGCTATTCCTCCTCATCTTTTAACATTTTGTTTAAAGCTAATCTCTCTATTATCATTAAAAGACTGTTCATTAACCAATATAAAGCAAGTCCTAATGGTGCTATTAATGCGACCGCTAAATACATAACAGGAAACATTAAATTCATATTTTTATTCATTTGAGCCATTGGATCAAATTCATCTTCTGAATTTTTCTCTTCTCCATCTTTTTTCTTTGGAGTCGGATTTGTTATTCTTAATGAAATTACTGAAACCAATACATATAATACAGGAATTATAAATGCTTTCCAATCACCACTTCTCGTTGGTATTTGAGCTAAATTTAATCCTAAAAAATTCATATTTATATCTAAAGAATTTAATTCTTCATCATTTATTTCTGCTAAATCTGTTTTTTCTTCATTATTTTCTGAATTTTTTTCAATATTCTCTGTATTATTTTCTTTTAATTTCTTTATATTATTTAATTCTCTAATAACTTCTATTTCTGGATATGCACTATCTGTACTTAAATCATTTTCTTTTACTATTTTTGTATATTTATTAATAATATTAGCATCTATTTTTTTCATATATGTTAATGGTGATCTAACAAGATAGAAAACTGCAAATAATAGTATTATTTGAACAATTCCACTAAAACATCCACTAAATGGACTCATATTTTCTGTTTTGTATAATTCCATTGTTGCTCTATTTAGATTTTCTGGATCATTTTTATATTTGAATTGTATTTCTTTAAGTTTATTTTGTATTTTCGTGGTCTTTTTCATTGTTTTTTGCTGTTTTATTGATAATGGTAATAATATTATTTTTATTAAAATTGAAAAAATAATTATTGCCAGACCATAATTATTAACTATATTATAAATAAAATTCAAAATATATCCAAATAAATTTGCAAATGGTGCTATCATATCTGCCCCTTTCTATTTTAATGGGTCATATCCTCCCTTTGAGAAAGGATTACACTTTAAAATTCTTTTTCCGCCTAACATACATCCTCTTAATACACCATATTTTTCAATGGCTTGTTTTGTATATTCTGAACATGTTGGGTAATATTTGCATCTTATATTTTTTGCTACAAAAAATTTTGAGATATGTTTTTGATACCATTCAATTAAATATATACATATTTTTTTCATAGTAAATACTCCTTCTAATTAAGAAATAATATTTGCTTTCTTAAAAGTATTTTCCATTTCGTTTATTATATCTATATATTTCATATCATTTATATCTATATCTTTTTTTAATAAAACAACTATACTATAGCCATTTATAATCTTTTCTTCCAAATTTTTATAAGCTTCTCTTATAAGTCTTTTTGCTTTGTTTCTTTGGAAAGCTTTTCCATTTTTTGTACTAACTGCTATACCTAGTGTTTTGAAATTTTTTCCATTTTTTAATATTACAATTTTTAGTTGTTTACCTATGTAGAAACGACCTTTTGTTAGAACTATTTTAAATTCATAGTTTTTCTTTAACATTACTGTCTGCTTCATTTTCTAACATCCCTTTCGTCACTTTTAAGGTACAATTACTTTTAAATTCTAGGAATTCTTCCTAGAATCTAAAACATTGTTAATTTAATTATGCACAAATCTTTTTTCTTCCTTTTGCTCTTCTTGCTTTTAATACATTTCTTCCTGATTTTGTTGACATTCTTTTCATAAATCCGTGTTCTCTTTTTTCTTGTCTATTTTTTGGTTGGAATGTTCTTTTCATTACTATGCACCTCCTATTTGTTTTTTATATATTAATTCCTTTTTAAAGGAAATTATTGTTACAAAATAACAAGTAAATCGATTATACACCACGATTCCAGCTTTTGTCAATAGTTTTTAAAAATTTTAAAGTTTTTGAACTTTTTTTATGTAAAATGTTGATTTTACATAAAAAATATAGTATAACAAAAAAACCAAATATTTTGTAATAATTTTGTAATAATTAATAAGTTTTCAACAATTTTTATAAAGTTATCCACAATTTTTTAAAAATTATCCACAATTCTATTGACGAAATTTGTAGTAATTTGATATTATAGAAGAAACTTAGGAAATCAAACTTTTATAAAATTATATCAAAATAAATGTTTGTAAAAAATAATAGGTTTATTACATAAATATTACAGAGTTATCCACACCTGTGGAAAACTCTGTGGATAACTTATGTTTAATATAAATATTTTTGAAAGGATGTTTTGAATATGCAAAGCGAAAATGAAGAACTTTTTAGGCAAGCCAAAGAACTTATCAAAGCAGAATTATCCTCAATTGCATATGATACATGGATTTCACCTTTAAAAATCTTATCAATAGATGATGATAAAATTACAATCAGAGCTAATACTGATTATAATGCTGATTTTTTAGGAAAAAGATTCGGAGATTTAATTATAAACACTTTCAAATACTTAACAAACAAAGAAAGGGCATTAACAATTATCTACAATGATGAAAAAACAAATAGGGAAACAATAAATGATGTTGCTACACCTTCTGATTCTGAAAAAGAATTAGAAGCTGAAATAGAACTTTCAAATAAAGTTTTAAACCCAAAATATACATTTGATACTTTCGTCGTTGGAAATAATAACAGATTTGCGCAAGCTGCAGCTTTAGCTGTTGCAGATAAACCTTCAGAAGCCTATAATCCATTATTTTTATATGGAGGTGTTGGATTAGGTAAAACTCATCTAATGCATGCAATAGGGAATAGAACATTAAAAAACTTTAGAAATTTTAAAATTTTATATGTAACTTCTGAAAAATTCACAAATCAGATGATTAATGCTATAAAAGACAATAAGATGGAAGTATTTAGAAATCAATATAGAAAAATCGATGTATTACTTATTGACGATATTCAATTCATTGCTGGAAAAAAGCAAGTTCAAGAAGAATTTTTCCATACATTTAATGAACTGTATGAAGAAAAAAAGCAAATTATTATTTCAAGTGATCGTCCACCAAAAGAAATTCAATTACTTGAAGATAGGTTAAAGTCAAGGTTTGAATGGGGATTACTTGCAGACATATCTTGTCCAGATTATGAAACAAGATTAGCTATTTTAAGAAAAAAAGCACAAGATGAAAAAATTGCAGTAGATGATAGTATTTTAGCAAATATTGCAACAAAAATTGAATCAAATATTAGAGAATTAGAGGGTGTTTTTAATAAAATGATAGCAAGAGCTTCATTAATGCACAGTCCTATAACAATAGAATTAGCAGAAAATACCATTAATGAATTTAAAGCTGAAAGTGAAAAAGTACTATCTTCTGATTATGTAAAAGAAATAGTATCTAAATACTTTAGTGTAGACAAAAATGATTTATCTAGTAATAAACGTTCAAATGAAATAGCTTTTCCAAGACAAATTGCAATGTATTTATGTAGAGATGTAGCAAATATGTCTTATCCTAAGATAGGAGAAGACTTTGGAAATAGAGATCATTCAACAGTAATGCATGCATGTAAGAAGATTGAAAATGAAATAAAGGAGAAAAATAACACAAGATTAATTGTGGAAAGTGTGAAAAACATAATTATAAATGGAGAACAATAGAAAAATAAATAGATTGATGTCGATTTTTGAAAATATGTTCTCCAAATCGTTTGTTTGGTTACAAAAAAGTTATCTCTACTTAGGGAACAGCTTGATTGGTTATCCACAAGTAAATGTGGATTGAGTGTTAATAAACTGTTAATAACTCAATTATCCACATTTAAAAAAATTTGTTGTGGACAAAAATCAAAGTTATCCACTAAGTTATACACATGAAAAAAGCCTACGGATTACAAGTTTCCACATAGTTTTCCACATTATCCACAGGACCTAATACTACTACTACTAATTATATTTATATTATTATTATAATTAATATAAATCGACAAGTTTTTTGAAAGAAAGGTGTTAAAAATGAAAATTGTTTGTTATAAGGATACACTCCTTAAAGCATTAAATTCCGTAATAAAAGGAGTAGCTTCAAAAACTACAAATCCTATATTAGAAGGAATACTTATACAAACTAATGAAAATCAAGTAAAATTAACTACATATGATATGGAATTAGGAATTGAATATATTATAGATAGCGATGTTAAAGAACAAGGAAGTACAGTTGTAAATGCTATAATGTTTAGTGAAATTATAAGAAAATTACCAGATTCAGAAATTTATATTACATTAAATTCTAATAATTTGTTAGAAATAGAATGTGAAGGAGCATTATATAAACTTACAACAATGAATCCTGACGAATTTCCAGAATTACCAAAAATAGAAATAGAAAATTCAATTGATTTAGAACAGAATATGTTAAAAAATATGATAAGAAAAACAATATTTGCTGTTAGTACAGAAGAAAACAGACCTATATTCACAGGTTGTTTATTCGAAGTGGAAAACAATAAGTTAAATGTTGTTGCTGTAGATGGTTTTAGACTAGCATTGAGAAGTATTTATTTACCAGTAAAAGTAAATGATTTTAAAGCTGTTATCCCAGGAAAAACATTAAATGAAATAAATAAAATATTATTAGATTCATTTGATCATGTAAAAATAGGAATTGCTAAAAATCAAGCATTATTTGAAATGGAAAATTGTAAAGTTGTTACAAGAACATTAGATGGAGAATTTTTAAATTATAAATCAGTTATACCAAGTAATTGGGAAACAAGAATTAGAGTAAATAAAAATAGTTTACAAGATAGTTTTGAGAGAATTAGTTTAATATCAGCTTCATCTATAGAAAAAGAAAAAAAATATCCTGTAAAAGTTTCTGTTGATATCGGAAAAATAACAATTTCTTGCACAAACCAAACAGGTGAAGCTAAAGAAGAAATATATATTTCAACAGAAGGAAAAAATATTGAAGCAGGATTTAATCCTAAATATTTCTTAGACAGCTTAAAAGCAATAGATGACGAAGAAGTTTTTGTTGAATTTGGAACAAGTATATCACCATGTTTAATAAAATCAGTAGAAAATAGTGAATATGTTTACATGATTTTACCAATAAGATTAAAAGAATAATAATAAACAATAAAAAATTGGTCAGATTTGCTATCTGACCATTATTCATATAAAATGGCAAAAAAACGGCACGTGAGAATCGAAAATAAGACGTTTTAATTTTTTTATAATATAGTTTTATAGGTGGAAATATTAAAAAATTTTTAAAATTAAAATAAAAATTCAAAAAAAATAAAATTAATTTTATAAAAATTCATTAAAAATTGATATTTCAACGAAAAAACCATAAAAAACGACGCACGAAAATCAAAAATAAGGCTTTTTTATTTTTTAAAAATAAAGTTATAAACCTAAAAAAAAATAAAATAATAAAAAATATAAAAAAAATAAAATAAAAATAGTAAAAAAAATAAATAATTATACACAAATGGAGAATAAAATGTGGATAAATGAGATTAAATTAAGCAATTTTAGAAATTATAATTATCAAGAAATTAAATTACACGAAAATATAAATGT
>OGKE01001988.1_pt1 | contig 10991 bp, 9 predicted proteins | sample 1572341 | NCBI WGS metagenome assembly OGKE01 (sample SAMEA2582091, study PRJEB24529) | metagenome | biome: Human gut stool | place: China | collected 2011
GCCGATGGGGGTCAGGCGCTGGTCAGCGTTGTCCTGCCGCAGGGTCAGCCGGTATTCGCTGCGGCTGGTCATCATGCGGTAAGGGTCCATGACACCCTTGGTCACAAGGTCATCCACCAGCGTACCGAGGTAGCTCGTATGACGCGGCAGAATGAGCTGTTCTTTGCCCAGTGCATTGCGGGCGGCGTTCAGGCCGGCCAGCAGCCCCTGCGCAGCCGCTTCCTCGTAGCCGGAGGTTCCATTGAACTGCCCCGCACCGTACAGACCGCGAACGTTCTTGCTCTCCAGCGTTGCTTCCAGACTGGTGGGGTCCACACAGTCGTATTCGATAGCGTAGGCCGGACGCATGATCTCGATGTTCTCAAACCCCTTGATGCTCCGGTAGAAGGCGTTCTGCACATCTTCCGGCAGACTGCTGGAAGCACCCTGTAAATACATCTCCTCCGTGTTCTCGCCGCAGGGCTCCACAAAGATGGGGTGGCGGTCCTTCCCTGCAAAGCGGACGACCTTATCCTCGATGGAGGGGCAGTAGCGCGGACCGACGCCCTCGATCATGCCGCCGTAGAGCGGGCTGCGCTGGATGTTGTCCAGAATGATCCGGTGCGTCTCCGGGTTGGTGTAGGCGATCCAGCATTCCACCTTGTTGTGCATGGGCGCATCGGTCAGGAAGCTGAAGGGCTGCAGCTCATGGTCCGGGTCGCCGGGCTGGCATTCCAGCTGAGAGAAATCAATGCTGCGCCGGTGGACACGGGCCGGGGTGCCGGTCTTGAACCGGCGCAGCGGCAGGCCCGCCGCCTTCAGGCTCTCGGTCAGGGCATTGGCGGCGTGCATTCCGTCCGGGCCGGAGGCATACCACGCATCGCCCACAAAGATCTTGCCGCCGAGGTTGGTGCCCGTGGCGATGACCACACATTTGGCCCCATACTCGCCGTTCAGCTGGGTCACAACCCCCTTCACATGGCCGTCCTCCACCTCGATGGAGACGACCTCTGCCTGATGGATGGCCAGACCCGGCGTCAATTCCAGCGCATGTTTCATATATTCGTGGTAGCGCTTGCGGTCGGTCTGGACGCGCAGCGCATGGACCGCCGGGCCCTTGCCCTTGTTCAGCATCCGGCTCTGCAGATAGGTGGCGTCCGCCGCCAGGCCCATCACGCCGCCAAGAGCGTCCAATTCACGTACCAGCGTTCCTTTTGCGGTCCCACCAATGCTGGGATTGCAGGGCATATTGCCGATGGCATCCAGGCTCATGGTGAACACCGCCGTCTTTGCGCCCAGCGTTGCAGCCGCATGGGCCGCTTCAATGCCCGCATGGCCTGCGCCGATCACAATGACGTCATAATCTCCTAAATGGTTCATTTTTACTTTCCCACACAAAATCGTTCAAATACTTCGTTGATGACCGCTTCCGACGCATTTTCGCCGGTCAGGTCACACAGGGCATCCAGTGCATCGTCCACGCAGACCGATACGGCATCCAGCCCGAACCCGCCCGCTGCGGCCTCCAGCGCACCGGCGACCGCTTCCCGCGCACGGGTGGCGGCGGCAAGCTGCCGCTGCCCCGAAAGGCTGGCAGCGTGGGGGTCGATCTGGTTCGTGCCCAGCAGCCGCGCCACCGCCGAGGCGATGAGCTTCCGTGCCCCCTCCTCCTGGCAGCAGACCGGCAGCACCATCGCGAAATAGGGAGCGATGACTTCCGCGTCGAACCGGGTCGGCTTGTCCTCCTTGTTGATGAGGGCAATGGCCGGGCGGCCCGCACACTTCCGGGCCAGCGCAAGGTCCTCCCGCGTCAGCGGCTCCGAACCGTCAAAGACGGCCAGCACCAGCCCGGCCTCGTCCAGTTTCTTCCAGCTGCGGCGGATGCCCTCGGCCTCGATGACGTCTTCGGTATCCCGCAGTCCGGCGGTGTCGAAGAGGTTCAGCCGGATGTCGCCCAGCCGGACGGCCTGTTCCACCACATCGCGGGTCGTACCCGCCACCGGGGTCACAATGGCCCGGTCGAACCCGGCCAGCAGGTTCAGCAGGGTGGATTTTCCCGCATTGGGTCGGCCCACGATGGCGCAGTCCACACCTTCGCGCAGAACGGCCCCGGCATCGTAGTTCCGGATGAGGACATCCAGCTCGTCCTTCACGCTGCCCAGCACAGTTTGCAGATGGTGCTCATCCAGCTCCGGCACATCTTCCTCCGGGAAATCCACCCACGCGGCCAGATGGGCCTGCAAGCTGGTCAGGGCCTCCTTTTCGGCGGCGATCTTTCTGGCCAGCGCCCCGCCCAGCGAAGCATTGGCCAGCGCGGCCCCCTGTTTGCCATCCGCAGACACCAGATCCATGACGGCCTCGGCCTGGGTCAGGCTGAGCTTGCCGTTCAGGAAGGCACGGCGGGTGTACTCGCCCGGCGCAGCAGGCGCAGCCCCGGCCTCGATGCAGCTTTCCACCAGCCGCCGGGCCACAGCGCTGCCGCCGTGGCAGCTCAGCTCCACCACGTCCTCGCCGGTGTAGCTGTGGGGTGCCCGGAAAAAGAGGGCGACCCCCTCATCGAAGGCGTCCTCCCCTTCCAGAAATGTTCCGAACAGGGCGGTGTAGCCTTTGGCCCCAGCCACGGTCCGGTCCGGGTTCGCGGGGCGGAACACCCGCGCCGCCACGGCGTAACTCTCTGGCCCCGAAAGGCGCACTACGGCAATGCCGCCCGCCCCCGGTGCTGTTGCAATGGCTGCAATGGTCGAATCCTGCATCTGTGTCCCCTCCCGCTGCTTTGAATCAAAATTTATTGTACCACGAACCGACGAAAAAGGGAAGTTTTTCTTCGCAGGCTGGTTTTTCACCATATTTCAAAACTGTGTTGAAAATATCATCTATCTTTGTTTCTCCTGAATCAATTCTACTGCTGTGTCCACCAAGCGAACTACTCCTTTTGCCTGTTCTGGCGTCAGCTGTCCCAAAATATCAGAGAGATGCTGTAATTCTGCCGTATTTTTTTCCTGCATCGAATCCTCCGCGAACAATTCTGCCAGGCTGACGCCAAGACCTACGCTAATTTTTTCGATCGTATAAATCGTCGGGCACCTCATTCCTCGTTCCACATGTCCCAAAAATGCTGCATTCATCTCGCACTTCAGCGCCAGCTCCTCAAGACTCAGCCCGCGTTGTTTCCGCAAAGCACGCACTTTTTGGCCGATTCGTGCAGCAAGTTCACTGCGCTCTATCTCCGAATTTTTCACGAACAGTACCTCCACATGTACAATGAGAGTCTTTTTTACTTCTTATAGCGTACTGAGTGAAAATTTTTGTCTCAATCGGCGATGCGTAGTGTTTTTACTATCAATTGATATTGATTTCAGGTCTAGAACCTGCTACAATCAGCGTAGGGACCCTTTATTTTATTTCTTTTTCAGGAGGTATTGCAATGATTCGAAAAAAGATTTCTCGGCGCACTTTTCTTGCAGCACTGCCTGCGGCGGCATTGGTACTGGCCGGGTGCAGCAACGGAAAAAAAGGAGGGACCAGCGAAAGCACTCTTATAAGCAGAAACGAGACCGCCAGCGCCAGCAAAGTCGACACAGCAGCGCCTTCAATCGCCAGCCGGAAAGTTCTTCTCGTCAATTATCCTTCCCACTCCACATTGAAACTACTTAACCCGGATGGAACGGAAATTTGCTCGTTAGAAGGCTGTGATTTTTCGGTTCCTGTATGTAAAGATGGCAAATTTCCTATTCGAAAAAAAGAAAAGTTTGGGTATGCTGATATTGACGGAAATCTCCTGCTGAAGCCTGTCTACGATTATCCTCCCTCTTATGTGGATGGTTTTTTTACTGCTGTAAAAAATGGGATGACAGGTTATGCCGATGCGGATGGAGCATTTTTCCTGTCTCCACAGTACTGTGATGCCGGTGTTTTCTCGCACGGCCTCGCTCCTGTAAAGCAGGACGATCTTTGGGGTTTCATTGATCGAAGCGGCGAATTTGTAATTCCGCCACAGTTTGAATCCAAGCCAAGTTCTTTCTCAGCGAATTTTGCCAGCTGTTCCATCAACAAACAATCCGGCATCATCGACCAGAATGGAAACTGGATTGCTTCCAACTTCACCCCTTTCTATTCTACGCTTCCATTTTATGATGGCTATGTCGTTGCTCTTTCGACCGAATCCAAACAATTCTGTTATGTCGATACGTCCGGCAAAGTGAGCATTGATGGCCCCTTTTCCGCTGCGGGCGATTTCTGCGAAGAAAGAGCCGTTGTGGAAGAAGATAATGCGTTTGGTTTCATCGACACCAACGGAAACTACATTTTCAAACCGCAGGCCGATGTCATAGCCAACTACCACGATGGCTTTGCCTTTGTCCGAACTCCTGATTTTACCGGATTCCTCGACAAAAAAGGAAAAAAAGCAATCTCCTTCCAGGACGCTGTTGATACGTTTTCTTACATCGAGAGCGATCTGTTCTCCCGGCGTCAAGTCGCATTCCTGCGTTTTGAAAACGGATATGCCTTTGTTCCATTCGAAAATGCTTCCTCCAAACTCTTCGATACCAAAGGAAAGGTTGTTTTTGATTTTTCCGATATCGAAAAAAAGTATGGTTCGGTCCGCTATGCTTACAAGGGCGACGAATCGTTTGCTATTACGAGCAATGATGAGGGCCGCAATCTGATTGATTTCAATGGAAATGTTCTTTCTTCTTTGGGATTCTGTGACTTCATTGCCATTCTGGACCCCAGCGAAGAGCACGTTCATCTCGTCTTATGCTGATTTCAGTATTTTGTAAATCTTGAGGAGGTCTATTTTATGCACGAGAATAAGTTTTCGCGAAGGATGTTCCTAGCCAGTATCCCAGCAGCGGCGGCCACGCTGGCACTAACCGGGTGCGGCAAAAACAAAACAAGCCGTTCCACAGCATCTTCTCTCAGTAGCAAAATAATCCTTATGGATAACGGCGCATTTGATACTTTACGATTGTTAAAAAGTGATGGAACGCAACTTGGTTACCCCGAAGGCTGTGATTTTCCATCCCTCATCCGAACTTGTATTGATGGAAAGATCCCTGTCCGAAAAAATAACAAATTCGGTTATATCGATATCGAGGGAAATATCCTATTGGAACCTGTCTATGATTCTGTTCCGACCTATACAGATGGCGTTTTTACCATTGAGCAGGATGAACGGATTGGCTATGCAGATGCAGACGGAAGCATCTTTCTCCCGCCACAATATAAACACGCCGGTATTTTCTCACATGGCCTCGCCCCCGTGGCGTGTGGCGAGTACTGGGGTTTTATTGACCGAAGCGGCGAGTTTGTTATCCAACCTCAATTCATATGCGAACCTGAAGCCTTCTCTGAAAATTTTGCTTTCTGCCGCTCAAATAATAGAGACTCCGGTATTATTGACCGGGAAGGAAATTGGAAAGCGACTAATTTCAGTTCGTATACAAATCCCTTTCAGTTTTACGATGGCTACGCCCTGGCACTCTCCCATGAATCGGAACCAATGTGTTATGTCGATTCCTCCGGCGAATTATGCTTCGGAAAGTCCTTTTCCCATGCCAGCAGCTTCTCGGAGGAACGAGCCATTGTCATAGAAACGGACGATTCCGATCTTATGGGATTCATCGATACCAGTGGAAACTATATTTTGACCCCGCAGGCCGATATCTCTTGCCCCTTCCATGAAGGCCTTGCATTCATCCACTCCACTGCTTTTACCGGTTTTATCGACAAGAACGGCCAACAGGTCTTTTCTATCAAAGCGCCCATTAACTATTCTTTCTACTCTCGAACAGAAGTTTTTATTCAGCCATCCTATGGTTTTTTACGAGTCGAAGATGGCTGTGTTTTCGTTCCGTTCGAGAATGATTCCTCCAAATTGTTGGATACCAAAGGAAAAGTTGTTTTTGATTTTGCTAAAATCGAAAAGGAATACGGCACCGTTCTCTATGCCCATGGCGGAAAAGAAAAATTTGCAATTACGAAGAAAAACGAAAACTATCACTTTATCGATTTCAAAGGAAAAACCATTGCAGACCCTCGTCTTTGATTTTCTATCTCTATCATTGATTCAAACGATAATTGCCTTTATACCGTCTAACGCTGATTCCAGCATTATAAATCTTGAGGAGGTCTATCTTATGCAAAAGAAGTATTCCCGCCGCACATTCCTCGCCGCCAGCGCCGCCGCCGCGCTCCTGCTCACTGGATGCTCCGGTTCTCCGGAAGATCCGGCCCCCAGCATTCCTGACAGTGCCACTCCATCGCCTGAACCGGAACCCGATGATTCTATAGAAAAACCTGCGGATTCCAACACCGAAACCATCAAGGATATCGTCTGGATTATTCAGCCGAACAACGACGGCTCCGGAACAGCCTATATCACTGGATATGAAAAAAGCGGCCCTCAACCGCGTGGACAAGTCATCATTCCGGATACTTACTACGGTTATACCATTACCGGCATCGGAACGCAGGTCTTCAGCCAGAACAAAGATATCACGATGGTCACACTTCCCGAAACAGTAGAATCCATCAGCCGCTCGTTTGAAGGCTGTTCCAACTTGACCTACATCAATCTTCCCTCTTCCCTGAAAGAAATTGGAAGTTACGCATTCTGTGACGATGAAAAGCTATCTGGTGTTGTCTTTCCGGAGGGGCTGAAAATCATTGGACCGAACGCCTTTGCTGGAACCGGTCTGACTGAGGTGATCCTCCCCAGCACGATTGAACATGTGGACAATGGAGCTTTCCGTTCCTGTGAAAAGCTGGAACGAGTTGAGGTGAAAGGAGGTCCCTTCTTCAGCGGTTCCACGTTTACACACTGTCCCAACCTAGTCTCCATCAAACTTTCCACCGGCACCAAAATTCTTCCGGCGGATTTTGCCTCTGACTGTGAAAAACTTACAGACGTATCGCTTCCCAATGATTTGGAAACCATTCGTTCCGCTTTCAAAGGATGTTCTTCTCTGGCACATATCCTCCTCCCCTCTTCCATCATCGAAATGACAAATGATGTCTTTTGCAATTGTACTTCTCTCCGTAGTGTTGCTCTTCCCGACAATCCGAAATTCTATATCATCAACGGCGGCACGTTCGGAGGCTGTACCTCTCTCAGCCGTGTTTATATTCCAAAATCGATTTGCTATATCAATGCCTATGCGTTCAACGATTGTTCTGCGCTTCGTTCTGTGTGTTATGGCGGAACGGAGACAGAGTGGCATAAAATCAATCTAAGCGCTGATCATAACAGCTGTCTCCTCGCTGCTTCCCGCTCCTACTCTGTCTCGCATAACGCTTTCTTAGCCCAGCAATAACACCTAAACTGAAACTGCCATCTCCGAAAGGGTAAACACTCAAAGGAGATGGCAGTTTTTGTTTGGCATATCTGTCCACTGATACAGTAGTATTCCATTTTGTCTCCATACATCTGTTTTTATCGGATGAAACAGTTCTCCCCTGTTTAGTGAACCCTCCTGCTGATAATTCTGTTTTTCTTCGCAGGCGGCCTGTGTGCAAAACAAAAGCTGCCCCTCCCCGGCAGTTTTCCACCAGAAAGGGGCAGCATGGTTCAAAACTCAGCGATCAGATCTCGATCTTGCCGAAGCTGAAATCGGCGAAATCATCCACGCGCTCGGTGCGCTTGGGTGCTACGGGTACTGCATCCTCCGCGTCGCGGGGCGCATAGGTGCGCTCCGGCACACTGGAGCCGCGGCCGCCGCGGCTGCCTGCCGGGCGGGGTCCGCTGCGGTAGCCGCCGCGATTGCTGCCATTGCGGTCGCCGTTCCGGTTCCCGCGATAGCCGCCATTCCGGTTTCCACCGTTCCGACGGCCGTTGCCGCGCGGGCGGCGCTCGCCGTAGGTATTGTCGGTCTGGGCATCGGGTGCGGTAGAGTAGATGACCACACGGCGGTCACGGCCTTCGCCCTTGCTCTCGCTGCGGACGCCCTCCATCTTGCCGATGGCAGAGTGGATGATGCGGCGCTCGTAGGGGTTCATCGGCTCCATGGCAAAGCTGCGGCCGGTCTTGCGGACCTTGGCACCGATGCGCTGCGCCAGAGCGGTCAGGTCGCTCTCGCGCTTGTCGCGGTAACCGGCCACATCCAGACCCAGCTTGATGTAATCGCCTTCCAGACGGTTGGCCACCAGGCTTGCCAGATAGGACAGGCTCTCCATGGTCTCGCCGCGGCGGCCGATGAGGGCACCCAGCTTCTCGCCATCCAGACGGATGATGGTGGCTTCGCCCTTCTGCACGGCGCTGAAGGTCACGTCATTGACGCCCATCCGGGTGATGACTTCCTGCAGGTATTCCACAGCGGCCTTGACCTTGCTGTTCTCTTCGATGTTGATGGGCACTTCCACCTCTTCGGCTTCCTCTGCGGGAGCAGCCTCTGCAACCGGTGCGGCCTCCTCCGCCTTGGGTTCCTCGGCCGGAGCAGCTTCCTCCGCAGCGGGTGCGGCAGGCGCTTCCACCTTCTCCTCTACGGGAGCAGCTGCCGGTGCCTCTGCGGCGGCGGGTGCCTCCGGAGCCTTGGGTGCATCGGGCTCTTCCACGCTGACCCGCACCTTGGCGGGGGTCAGTTTCAGGCCCAGGAATCCCGTCTTCTGCGGCATTTCCAGCACTTCGTAGCTCACATTCATATCCTCAGCCTGCACACCCAGCAGGGCGCAGGCCTTTGCGCGGGCTTCATCAACCGTCTTGCCGGTTGCTTCCTGAGTACGGATCATAACCGTTATTCCTCCTCTTTCTTGTTCAGCTCACTCAGCGGAACGGTGCGCTCGTCCTTGTAGCGCTCTGCGTCCAGCTGGCGGGCATACTCCAAGCGGCGCTTGTTCATCTCGCTGGCGGAGATGTTCTTCTCGACCGTCGTGCCGGTCTTCTCGTCCGTGACCTTGATGGTGGTGCTCTTCACACCGCGCTTCTGCTCCTTTTTGCGGGCTGCCATCTCCGCCAGAACTTCAGCCTTCACCTTTTCGGGGTCGTAGATCTTCTTCATGATGATGCTCTGCACGGTCATGAGGATGTTGGAGACGACATAGTACAGGGAGAATGCGCAGGGGACCGTGAAGCAGAAGAACAGATACATCAGCGGCATCATATACATGGTCAGCTTCATGCTGCCCTGCATCTGCTGGCCGGAGGCCTTCATGCTGATGTGGGTGGAGATGAACATGGTCACGATGGCCAGGACGGGGAAGATCAGCAGGGGCAGGTTCTCTGCGGCCAGGCTGTACTGGGGCACACGGGTCAGGTCGATGCCGAAGAAATCCATGTGCTGGCCGAACTCGGTGATGGTGCTGACCTGATCCGGGGTGAAGCAGCTGGTGACGGTGCTCTCGCCCGCAATGACCTGCGCGATGATGTTGGTGTCGCGGGTCACGGTGGTAAAGCTGATGCCAAGGGTCGTCAGGGCCTCACCGGCAGCGGTCAGGGCATCGGCACCGATGTGGAAGATGCGCTGCAGCGGGCGGTACACGACCTCGATGACGCCGAACATGACCAGGAAGTTGACCAGCATGGGCATACAGCCTGCGGTGGGCTTGTAGCCCTGCTCCTGCAGCTTCATCAGCTCTTCCTGCTGCTTGTCGGGCTTGTCGCGGTACTTCTTCTGGATGTCGGCGACCAGAGGCTGGTAGGCGGACATCCGGGCCATGCTCTTCTGCTGGTTGATCTGCAGCGGGATCTTGACGAGCGTGATCAGCAGGGTGAACAGGATGATGTCCCAGCCATAGTTCGGGATCAGCTTGTAGATCCACTCCATTACATAGCCGAGAGGCCAGCCGAGGATGTATAAAGGATTCATATCTTCGTCCATTCTGCCCCGCCTGTGGCGCGGGACGATAAATTTTTTATGAGAAGGACACACCGCCCACAGTTCGGTGCGTCACAAGAAGCTGATTTTTCAGGAGCGATGGCTCCGTCTGGCCCGGAAGAGCCGTGCGGCCGAGAGCTTCCGCTCCGGGCTGACCCACCTTCCCTTCGGGGGGACGGGGTCGTACCCCCAGCGGCCCAGCGGATTGCACCGGGCGATGCGGGCCGCGCCCAGCAGCAGCCCTTTCAGGCAGCCATGGGTCTGGATGGCCTCCAGCGTGTACTGGCTGCACGAGGGCGAAAAGCGGCAGTTGCGCCCAAGGCCGGGGCTGATGAAGCGCTGGTAGAATCGGATGGGCGCGCAGAGCGCGTTCCGGCATCCCTGCGAAAGGCTCATTCCTGCGGGGCCGGCTTCTGAGCCGGCGGAACGGTGGCCGGGGACTTGGCTCCCGGCTGTTTGGCCTTGTCCGGCAGACCGGCCTGTGCAAAGAGTTTGGCCACCACTTCGCTGAGCTGCCAGCTCTTGAGGTGCGGGGTGATGCCCCGCGCCACAAACACGAGGTCGTAGCCGCCGATGTTGTAGTCCAGATGCTCGTCGATGGCCGCCTTCATCACGCGGCGGGCACGGTTGCGCTGTACGGCATGGCCGATCTTTTTGGTGGCCGTCAGGCCCACGCGGGTCTTTTTGCCGCGGGTCTTGAGGACGTACAGCACCAGCGCCGGGTTCACATAGGACTTGCCGCGGGCATACACGCGGCCATATTCGCTGTTGCGGCGGATGGGACGATAGCGCACTCCTTCGGCGCCTCCTTTTCTGGTAAAATCGGATACTCTGCCCAAAAGGCAAAGTTCAAAATCAGTATAGCAAAAAAACGCCGACATGAAAAGCCTGTCCGGACGTTTTTTGTGCCAAATCTTCGGAATATTTTTTAGTCAAACCGCGCGAAAATAAAAAAGAAGACCGCCAATTCGATATCAGCGGCCTTTTGTGCGCATGTTCAATTCTGCGCCGGACCCATTGCTCAACGCAGCTGGATCAGACGGTCAGGCTCTTGCGGCCCTTTGCACGGCGAGCATTGATGACCTTGCGGCCGTTCTTGGTGCTCATGCGGGTCAGAAAGCCATGAACTTCCTTGCGCTGACGCTTCTTGGGCTGAAAAGTTCTCTTCATGGTTGTATCCTCCGTAAAAACTCGTCCCCG
>OGKE01002010.1_pt1 | contig 10845 bp, 7 predicted proteins | sample 1572341 | NCBI WGS metagenome assembly OGKE01 (sample SAMEA2582091, study PRJEB24529) | metagenome | biome: Human gut stool | place: China | collected 2011
AAAATATTTTTCGTGCTGACTGTGACCTGCGGTACCATCGCATTTTTACTGGTTGCACCGACCGGCACCTCCACATCGCTTCCTTCTAACAGCTTTAACATGCCCTGCTGTACGGATTCTCCACTGACATCACGGCTTCGAGTTTCCTTCTTTTTAGCAATCTTATCAATTTCATCAATAAAGATAATGCCGTGTTCTGCACGTTCTACATCATTATCCGCCGCCGCTAAAAGCTTGGATACCACACTTTCAATGTCATCACCGATATAGCCCGCTTCCGTAAGGGACGTTGCATCTGCAATTGCAAGCGGCACCTGCAGCAGGCGTGCCAGGGTCTTTACAAGATAGGTCTTTCCGCTTCCGGTCGGTCCGATCATTAACATATTGGACTTTTCAATCTCTACATCTGCCTGATCTCCTGCAGCTACCCTTTTATAGTGATTGTAAACAGCAACCGACATGACTTTCTTTGCATAGTCCTGTCCGACCACATATTCATCGAGCATATGCTTAATTTCGTGCGGCGCCGGAATATTGCGTAAATCCAGTTTTTCTTCCGGTTTCTTTACCTTTTTCTTTTTCTTTATTTTCTGATTTTCCGGTATATCCATATCCTGATAGTTCATATTGCCAAACATTCCCATATTCGGCATCCCGCTCATTTTCATCATATCATCATAATTCATACCGCTGTTATTGATAGTATCAAATGTCTTTTGCAGGCAGTCCTGGCACACATAGACATTTCCCGGCATTGCAATCATTTTACCCGCCTTGCTTTCCGGTCTTCTGCATATATAACAAATCTTTTCGTATTCCTCTTCCTGATTGTTGATTGTATCGTTATTTTCACTCATTTTTTCACCATTCTGCCGCAAAATACGGCACCTTCTTTTACTGTAATTTTGTATATACGCTTAGTATACAGATTTGTCTTTGTTTTTACAATAAAATCTCTATAAAAAAATACCCGGTATGATGCGGATGGACATCATCTGTCCCTGCATTTTACCGGATATTTTACTTTATTGATTTACAGATTTATGTTTGTGCTTTATGTGCTTTGCCGGTTCCTTTTAAAGATTTATACCGGAATACTTATCAGCTCTTTTTGCCAAGCGTTACTTCAACACTCTTTAATACATACTCGCTGCCTTCCTGATGATAGTACTGAACCGTTACCTTTTCTCCGGCTGCGTAATATTCCATGATGGATTTCAGGCTGGACATAGAGCTTACGGACTGGTCATCAAAACTTACGATGATATCGTATGCACCCAGACCTGCCTGTGCGGCTGCTGAATTATTTTCAACACTTCTGATTAAAACGCCCTGCGGATAACCGTATGAAGAAGACATTGCACTTGTAATATCCACACCACTGATTCCCAGGTAAGCGGTTTCTGAACTTGAAACCTTGGTTCTTGTTTCACGGCTCATCAGGCTGTCGATAATATCCATGACATTTGATACCGGAATAGAGTATGCCATACCTTCTACACCATCACTGGAGGTCTTTGCAAAGTTAATTGCGATAACCTTACCTTCTGCATTGAGTAATGCACCACCGCTGTTACCGGAATTAATCGCTGCATTTGTCATTAAAAGACCTGAAAATGTTACATTATTAACAGTAATAGAACGGTTTGTCGCGCTGATAATACCATTTGTCACAGACTGGCCTTCACCCAATGCATTACCGATAGCAACAACCTCCTGTCCGATGGCTACATCATCACTGTCTGCCAGTTCTGCAATTGCAATACTGTTGATGGTTGAATCCTTAATATCTGAAAGATTGATTGCCACTACCGCAATATCCTTATCAGACTTTGAACCCTTTACGGTTGCACTGACAGATTCACCGTCCACAAAGACACATTTTAAATCATTTACATCACTAACTACGTGTGCATTCGTTACAACAAGCAGTTCTTTATCATTCTTACCGACAATAATACCGGTTCCGCTTGTCTGTGCTTCATAGGACTGGCTGCCGAACAGTCCATAGAAAGATGAAGAACTTCCTGAAGACACGGTTGTCGTACCGTTTAATGCCACCATTGCCGGAAGGGCTGCATTTGCAACGGACTGTGCATCCATACCCGTTGAAGCTGATGAAGTACTCTGTGCCGTTGTTGCTGTTACATTGGAAGTCACGGTTGCGATGTTGTTATAGTCGCTTGATGATTTTACCGGAAGAATCGTACTTCCCGTGTAATATACACCATACATTACTGCGCCGGCAATTACACCGAACACGGCTGCCGAACCTGCCAGTTTTGCAAGCCTTTCTCCAAAACCTTCTTTGTTTCTATCCTTCTTTTTCTTCTGCCTTCCATTCTGCTGATTCATACTGCCCTGTCCTGCGCCTGCCTGCTGATAGGTTGTATCCTGCTGGAATGTACTACTCTGCTGATAATAGGAAGTGTTATTGTTTTCTTGTTCAAACGGAATATTTCCTGCGCTGTATCTGTATTCTGAACTTTCTGCCTGTGTTGTTTCCGTTGTATTTTCATCGTCGTAATGAATTCGTTCTCCTGTCTTTGGGTCAAATCTCGGTCTTGGGTTATACTGGTTATTTTCGTCGTTATACATATCGATTTCTCCTCTCTGTCGTGTCTTTTGTTCTTAGATAAAAAAGAACACATCTCGTCTATGCTTTGTAGTATAGTAACGAAATGTGTTCTAATTGTGTTTTCTCTGTTAAGAATTTCTGAACTCGCTCTGCGATAAAAAGATAATTGTGACGCCTGCAGCACAATTATCTATGTGAAGAATCTTAAATTTAAGGATTCTTCACATTACTACTGTCCCGCTACTTCCATAACAGCCTTTGTAAGTTCTTCAAGTTTTGCATCTGCATCCGCTAAGTTGCTGCCCTTAACGCCCATGTAGAACTTAATCTTTGGTTCTGTTCCGGACGGTCTTGCACAGCACCATGCATTGTCAGAAAGTGCATAATATAATACGTTAGAAGACGGAAGTCCGGTAGACTTCTTTTCTCCTGTCTTTAAGTCTACGCACTCATCTTTCTTGTAATCCCTTGCTTCCAGTACGTCCCATGCGCCGAACTTCTTCGGTGTTTCGTTGCGGAGCTTATCCATCAGTTCTGCAATCTTTTCAGCCCCTTCTGCACCCTTCATGGTAATTGCCTTCTGACCTTCTTTGTAGTATCCGTATTTTTCAAAAATCTGAATCATCTGATCCCACAGAGTCATGTTCTTTGTCTTGTAGTATGCTGCTGCTTCACATAATGCCATAACGGCAACAACTGCATCCTTATCTCTTGCATGTGTACCGACAAGGCAGCCATAGCTTTCTTCAAAACCAAATTCATATTCATATGTACCCTGCTGTTCAAAGAACTTAATCTGCTCACCAATATACTTAAAGCCTGTTAATACCTCAATCAGCTTTACATTGTATTCTGCTGCAATGGCATCTGCCATATTGGTAGATACGATAGTCTTTACAAATGCGCCGTTATCGGGTAACAGATTCTTTTCCTTACGCTGTGAAAGCAGATATTCTGCAATCAGCATACCGGACATATTTCCTGTAAATGCCTTGTATTCGCCTGTCTTGGTGTCTTTTGAATATACACCGAGTCTGTCGGCATCCGGATCTGTTGCCAGAATGATATCTGCATCTTTTTCCTTTGCCAGCTTTAATGCCAGTGTGAATGCCTTTGGGTCTTCCGGGTTTGGATATTCAAGTGTTGTGAAATCCGGGTCCGGTTTTTCCTGTTCTTTTACAATATAAACATGCTTAAAGCCCAGTTCCTTTAAGATTCTTCTGACCGGAACATTACCTGTGCCGTGGAATGGTGTGTATACAATCTTGATATCATCCGCTACCTGTCTGATAATATCACCGTTGATGCTCATTTTCTTTAAAGCCTTGATATAAGCTTCATCCATATCATAGCCGATAACATTGTAAAGGCCGCAGGCTTCTGCCTCGTCTTTTTCCATGGTCTTTACCGTATTGTAATCTGTAACAGCCTTTACTTCTGTAATAATCTGTGTATCCTTTGGTGCTGTAATCTGTGCGCCGTCTTCCCAATATACTTTGTAACCGTTGTATTCCGGTGGATTATGGCTGGCTGTAATGACAATACCTGCGATGCAGTGCAACTGTCTTACGGCAAATGATAATTCCGGTGTCGGTCTTAATGACGGGAAGATGTATGCCTTAATTCCATTGGCATTCAGGCACAGTGCGGCTTCATCTGCAAATTCAGGTGACATTCTTCTTGAATCATATGCAATCGCAACGCCTCTGTCTGCTGCATTTTCCTTCTTGATGAAGTTTGCAAGACCCTGTGTTGCCTTTCTGACAGTATAAATATTCATGCGGTTTGTACCGTTGCCGATAACACCTCTTAAACCACCTGTACCAAACTCTAAATCTTTATAAAAGCGGTCTTCAATTTCTTTTTCATTACCCTCAATTGATTTTAATTCAGCTCTTGTTGCCTCATCAAAATATTCATTGGCACACCACGCCTTGTAAGACTCCATGTAACCCATAACTTTAATCCTCCATATTTCTTCTTTTTACTGATTGAATTTATAAAAATTATAATACAATCCCTTTTTGAAATCAATCTTTTAATGATTCTTTAAATGCAGCAGCGACATTTTCTAACGCTTCCTGCTCGTCCGGGCCGTCTGCAATCAGTTCAATTTCATCCCCGCATTTAATTCCTGCTGCTAAAATAGAAATCACACTCTTTGCATTGGCAGTCTTTCCCTCTCCATAAGCAAATGTAATATGGGAATCGTATTTGACAGCAGCATCGCACATTGCCCCCGCTGGTCTTAAATGTATTCCCAATGCACTTCCTACGACTATTTTTTCACTAACCATCTTTTCTCTCCCATCCGCTGTTTTCAGCTTTTTATTCTACCGGTTCTGGCCGGTTGTTTCAGAGGTACCGGCTGTTGTTGTTTCCTGTGTCTGCTGTGTTGTTGTTTCCGGCTGTGTCTGTGCTGTCTGCGCCTGTATCTTTACGGCTGCCTTATAGGTATCGTCCAAACTGCAGCCGCCCGGCAGCTGAAACTGTATCGATAATGTATATGTTCCTTCTTTTAAGCCTGTCAGATTCACCGTAGCTTTGATATCCGATGCCTGTGCTGCTGCCAGTGCTTCATCTGAACCTGTCAGTATTACATGAATGGTATCCTGATCGGTAATTGCTGCTTCCAGACCTGATGATAAACCGGAAAATGTAATGTCAGATGTCTTTACCGTAAATTCCCTGCTGTGCACATCGGAAATCTTTACCGTAATGGAAACAACCGAATCCGATACCACACTCACATCAGACGGCACAAAATCTTCCATCCACAGACGAAATGTTTTATCACTGCTTAATCCCGTCACCTTTAACTGGTCGGAAGGAATCGTAATCTGTGTAATCTGATCTAAAACCTTTGTCTCTCCCGAAATCGTAATCTGGTCTGCGGAACTTTGTACCTTATGAACGGTATAACCGTCCGCCGGTTCACCCGAAACAGAATATTTTAACGGTACAGTTTTAGACTTTTTGACACTTGCCGTATATTCCACTTCACTCTTTGACAGTTCAAGCTGCGGATCATCAATTACATTACCGTCCGCATCGTATAAAACAATCGGTACAACACTCTGGATATTATCCTGTGCATTGCTGATGTCGCAGATGGCTTTAACCTGCGCAATCTTTGCAATGGTGGTTGATGAACCGGTAATCTTGATGGTCGATGGCGATACGGACTGTTTCGTGACTACATAGCCTTCCGCTTCCGTACCGTTGACTTCCATGCCAACATCAAACTGCTGTGTTACCCTGTTTTCAATATCCAGCTTAACCGCTGTTGTCTTTGGCGTCACTTCGACATTGGTCAGCGTTTTGCCGTCTTTGACAACCTTTACATCAATATCGGCATAATCGGCAAATGCCGTAATCCTGCTTAAATCTGCCGTAGCTACAATATCTGCCGCTTTAATATCCGTGATAACACTTTTAGGTCCGCTTACATAAACCGAAATTTTACTACCATCTGTAATCTCATACGTATAGCCCTTATCCGTAAGACTTTCTGTATTAATCAGCTGCACCGGAACGGTACTGATTGTCACCCCCATGGTCGGGTCGTAAATATTGACAATAATCGTCCACAATACAATTGCGCATAAAGCTGACAGGATTTTCAGGCTGAAATTTCTAAATATCTTTTCTTTCATTTTTCAACCTTCCTCTCCAAATCTTAAACGACTTGACATCTACTGTTTTCTTGCGCAGATACTCCAGCTTATTTCTTAAAGAATCCCTGTCAATGTCGCGGATAATTGAACCGCCCACCGCCACGGATACTGCACCGGTTTCTTCTGATACAATAATTGTAAAGCTGTCGGTGCCTTCACTGATGCCGACACCCGCACGGTGTCTGGTTCCCAGTTCCTTACTTAAGTTTGAATTATCTGACAGCGGAAGATAACACGTTGCCGCTACTACTCTGTTGCCCCGCACAATTACCGCGCCGTCATGCAACGGTGTATTATGCTCAAATATATTAATGAGCAGCTGGCTTGTTACAACACCGTCTCCCTCTATCCGTTTGCCGCCATATTCCTCCAGAACCATATCCTGCTCGATAACGATTAATGCACCGGTCCGCACCGCTCCCATTTCATAAGCGGCACGGACAATCTCATCGGCTGTTTTGCTGCTGAACCGTTCACCCTTTTCCCTGCCTTCACCAAAGTTAAACAGTCCAACAACCAGTTTTTTGCGCCCGAGCTGCTCTAACGCACGCCGCAGCTCCGGCTGGAAGATAATCACCAGCGCAATAATGCCGACACTGATGGTTTTTCCCGCAATCCAGAGAATTGTCTTTAAATTCAGTATATATGCAAACAGCGCAAATAATACTACAATGATAATTCCCTTGAGCAGCGCCCATGCTTTTGTATTTTTAATCCACACCAGAATGTTATACAGTACCACTGCAATAATGATAATCTCAATGACATCTGTCCACCCAATCCGTGGAATATATAATTTTGATAAATAATCGCTGAAAAAATTATTCCATGCTGTCACATACTCACCTCATTTCTGTTCCTTCCGGTCTTTACTCATTTTACCGCTTATAGCTTTTTTAAATATTTTCGTCATCCTGTTCTGATGAAGTCATATCACTGATGTCATGCGCCTTTTTCGTCTTTCTCGCATTAATCTGCTTGACCTTGACTTCGGCATTGACAATATTAATTTTCGGAACAGCTTTTACGTAATAATAGTACTCATCATCTTCATACTGTACGTATTCCGTTCTGGAATAATCCACACTGAAAAACAAAATCTGGCACAGATACCCTACAACCCCGCCAAGCACGGTTCCCACAATCATCAGAATCAGATTGATTTTGGCACCTGTCACTAAAATTCCTGCAAGCAGTACGATAAACTGTACCACAATCCCTGCCGCAATGGCATAGGTCCACGCATTATCAATCTTTAGCCGTCTGACTGCATATACTGCCGTAATCGTAACAACCATTGCAATTACAAACAGAATCATTTCTTTATTATTAAACAGACTTTCTACAATATACGAAATCTGCTGCATACTGTCATTGACTGACTTTGTCGTCAGTGCCGTTTCATATTCACTGGCTGTCTTAATAATGTAAAAAATAATCACACCAAATGCCGCCGGAATCATGGCGAATGCGTTAAAGCACAGCCCCGCCGCAATTGGAAGCAGGTACGGCATTTTTATCCAGCAAAGCAGTACCGTAATCACTAAAAGATACCCCTGCTTCGGTGTAAAACGGTAATACAGCAGATACATTAAAAGCACGATTCCCAGTACAATCAATGCAAATTCCGCAGAAATCGCATATAAATGAACCAACATAAATACCGATAAGAAAAATATCATAAATCCATTTGGAAGAAAGGCACACAATACTGCCATTGCCACGGCTATCAGCGGATTTTTCAGCTTTGACATATATCCGATGCTTGCATTGAGCATCAGAAAAGAAACCAATGCCATCACAAACCGTACTGCCGGAACCAGATACGTATCGTATTTATTATAGAATTTCTTAAATCCTTCCTTTAATTCCAGTAAAAAAACCATGTGAGTCCTCCAATACTATTTTTTCTTTCTCTGGCTGTCGTAAAAACGTTCCAGCTTGTTCAGTCTTGAAAAATACTTTTTCAGACCTTTCCGCGAATGATTATACTGATAGGCATAAACCATTGCCGCAATGATGGTATATACAATTAACATCAGGATATAATATATTCCCAGTCTTTTTCCCACTGCCGCATAATCGAGCGAATTAATGTCGGCAACCAGTTTTTCAAGGTTGCATAACACATACAGTATCACCATGATTATATATGCAAATGTTGTTGCAATTAATGTACGGAGTACGCCAAACGCTACATAATCCCCCTTAAAATAGCGGGAATTTTTAATCATCTGCCTGCCTTCGTTTTTTTCATAAATTGCCATTTTCGTCATCATTTTAATCTTATTTTCATTCAGCAATTAATTCACCTCACTGCAAGTCATATTAGTGTAAGCATATCATATTTTTGTCTAATTGTATATTACTATTTGCGAGTGACCGCCATTCGGGGCTACAACAATTCGTACCCGTCTGCCTTCTGCCGTAAAAGTTCTGTCTGTGTTGGCAGAAAGATAATTGCTCCACACCTGTCCGTACTCGTCCGGAAGCAGTCTGGCAAGCACCGTCTGAATCCTGCTGTCAAATGTGCCGCTTCTCTGCTTGATATAGATAATGGTTACATTCGGCTGTGTGATGATTTCTCCATAATATGTATCATTTTCTTCGCATACATAAACATTGGAATAACGCTGTGTAAATCCGATTCCTGAAAGTCCGTCTGAAATGCTGCCGCTGTTGTCACCATTGCCGGTGTTACTGCCGCTATTACTGTTGTTTGAGGAATTCCCGCCGTTTGTGGATGAACCGTCGTTATTGCCGGAATTACTGCCGGAAGAACCGCCCGTCGTGCCGGATTCACCATTTGAAGAACCACCGGAGCTTCCCGAACCGCTGTCCGTACTGCCGGAATCATCTCCGCCGTCCGAATCCGAATCACCGGAACCGCCGTCATAGGAGCCGCTTCCCGAACTGCCTGAGCCTGTCCATGAACCGCCTGCCTGCCCGCCGCCTGTACCTGTACTGCCGCTGTCAGATCCGCTTCCTGCGGATGTTCCACCGGATGACGTACTGCCCGATGCACTGCCGCTTCCTGATGCATTATTTTTTGCAAGGGTTGTACCGGTGTAAACCGGAAGGTTATTTTTTGAACCCTGTGCCACATTTTCAATTCCTTCAATGACAACTGAATCGGAAACGGTTCCGACAGTTGCTGTTACAACGGTTGTTCCCACTGCCTTCACTGTGAGAATTCCGTCTTTATCAATCTCTGCCACAGACGAATCCGAACTGCTCCAGATGAGTGCCTGGTCCGTATTTTCGGGAACAACCAGTGCTGTCATCTTTAACTGCGTGCCTACCGGAACGGCACAGTCTTCAAATTCAATCTCTACTTCTGTTTCTGTATTGCTCATCTGCTGTACCTGCGCCGAATCATCTTTTAACTTAATCCGGTCTACGCTGACACTCGCCGCATTGCTTTCCTTTTCCTTTTTTTGCTGTATAGAACCGGAAACGATGGAAGCAACTGTCAGGATAATGACCACGCCTCCGACTACACCCGGAATGACCCAGTTCTTTATTTTATTTTTCTTTGCCATTTCTTACCTTTCCCGTTTTGTTTTTTACTTTAGTATACCACAATCCTGTGTGAATGAAAAATAAATATCGTGTAAAAATTGCAGAATCTTTCGACACAAACCTACAATTTCAGTGCAAAACATAAAAACATATGGAAATCTTACAAAAATTGAAATTTATTTGATTATTTGGATAAAAGTGTGTTCTACTCACACAGCTGTTCATACCACTGTTTTGTCATACTGCTGTCTTTTGCATTAAAAAACATCGTCTGTGTGTCCGTCTGAATCAGAATGTACGGCGCATTTCCTTTATATATAAAAAGCATACATTTTCCGTAAGTATTCCCTTTAAAATGCCCTACCGCATAGGTTTCTGTGGCGCCGCCGTTGGTTTTTGTGAAATTATCACGCGGCATTGTATCCAGCAGCTCTGCTTTCTGAATGGATTCTTTATCAAATGTGATTTTATAACCGCCGCCCTCAACCGTTACCCTGTTATTATCCATGGTAAAATCCACTTTGACATCAATCAGCGGAAGCATTGCCGCAACCGTAAATACGATAGTTCCTGCAACAACAAATGTTATAATGCCCGTCCATATTTTTGCCCCTGCCGTTGCATAATTAAAGGAATAATTTCCCGACTGCATACGGTCCGCCACAAGCATATGTCTGTCATTGGGATTGTAGTAAAATCCTGTTTTCCAGTATTCGTCATCATCGACATATACCGGCGTGTTATCTGCATTTAAAAACTCATTTTTCTTTTTATACATCCGGAAAATCAGCACCAGAAATGCCACGCCTGACAGGCTTTCCAGTACGACATAGCTGTAAAACACAACCGCGTTCAGACTGTTAAAAATAAGTGCCTGTACGGCAATCATCACCCATGCCGCCGCATTACAGCTGCTCATGGCAAGGAGTGCTTCCCCGGTATATTTTTTTATCAGGTAATTGACCTGCTGGTTTTTCTGCGTATCCTGACTGTAAACCGTATGCTGTCTGCGGTTGATAAAAACATGCGCTATCCACGCCGTTACCGATACCGCCACGGCACAGATAC
>OGKE01002026.1_pt1 | contig 10739 bp, 10 predicted proteins | sample 1572341 | NCBI WGS metagenome assembly OGKE01 (sample SAMEA2582091, study PRJEB24529) | metagenome | biome: Human gut stool | place: China | collected 2011
TGTGATGTCCTGCTCATCAGTCGGTCTGCGCGGTCTGTCAGTGTTCCGAAGTATTTCAGCTGATCATCCAAAAACAATCCATTCTCATCCTCTTCGAGCTCTTTTGTCAGGTCCATCATCTCGTCATAATAGCTTCTCAGATTCAGAAGTTCGCGTCGAATCGGCATCAATCGATTCTGGATCGTATCTGTATGATCCTGAGACACATCCTCTTCCATGCGAAGAAGTCTCCGTTCATAAGCCACAAGAATCTCCAGATCACGGCTCATGAATTCTGCAATGTAATTATAAAGGAATCGTTCTTTTGTCTCGCCCTGATGCATTCGTTTCCTCTTGATTCTGTTAATAAGTCTTTCCGAAAATGTCTCGTCATCTACGATAACAACATTATCTTCATTTACAAACATGTACATTCGGTATCTGCTTCCTAATACATCAAGAAGCTTTGGAATACAGAAAGTTCCTACCATACATTCCTGCTGATTCTCAATCTTACAGAATCCGATCTTTGCAATCTGGATCTCACTTTCATATATGATCCCTGCTGTTGCCAATGTCTCCTCCGCATGATTGGAATCTGTGAGGAACACAGCAGGACACTTTTCTTTCTCCCATTCTTCCTGACTGATCTCTGTCAGACGTTCCCCGAATTTATAGATCATTCTATCACCTTATTTTCTGTCTGTTGTACAGCCGCTTCCAACTGACTTACACTGTTTATTGCTGCTTTCGCATAGGCTTCCTGATAAAGAAGTTCCTGTGAGTTAATTGGCTGTCCCTTACATTCTACCACAGAATAGGTTCCTTTTGCATCCTACTTTCGCGCTTTTTTGTTATCACTTAACATCAAATCAAAAAGATCCTGCAGACATTTCTTTAATCGTTCGGAATAAACCGGCGCTGCAACTTCTACACTTCCGGCAGTTCTTTTACAAATTCCAGCAACTCTTCCATCGAGCCCTGATATTCGGAGTCGATCGGAAGGTTTTTCTTATTCTCCATCGTATCTGTGATAAGAAATACAGGAACTCCAAGCGCACGGATCGCAAGATCTTCCTCCACGTCATTTCCAACCATCAGACACTCTGACGGATCAAGCTCAAACTGTTCCAGAATTTGACGGAAATATTCCGGATTTGGCTTACAATATACATGATCTTCATATGTTGTAATAATCTTAAAATCTTCCGGATCCAGTCCCGCCCAGTCGATACGATTCATTGTTGCACATCTTGGAAAGATCGGGTTCGTTGCAAGATAAACTTCAATGCCTTTCTTCTTCGCCTCTTTTATAACCATATCTGAAAGTGGTGTCGGCTGTGTCGTGCACTTGGCCTGATTGAATTCATCCTCATAAAATGCATCTGCGATTGCCTCTGATTCTTCCACAGAAAGCGGCAGGAATTCATCAATATAACTCCAGAATGCCTCTCGGTTTGTTTTGGAACCATCGTTTTTCACCATCGCCTCATAGCCTTTCCATACTGCACCAATGAATCCTTTTGGATCCATTTCCACGCCTTTCTTCAAATATGCCTTTGCAAGAAGCGGCATATAAAAACGGACAAATTCGTCCTGTACCATCGGTAAAAGTGTTCCGTCTAAGTCAAATAAAATATGTTTAATCGACATCTTTTTCTCCTTCTTTCAATCTTTGTGCTCTTCTCTGATTGCTGATGACTCTTATAATGTCGGTCATAGAATAAGCCCTTTTTATCATAATAGTAACATTATACTCTCATATATTTCCTTCTATCAAGCAAATTATCATTCAGAACATGCCACTTCATAAAAGTTTCACATTTCTTATTATCTATACTGCAGATACTCCAGGAACCGCTTCACCGCCGGAGTTGCACCTTTTCTGTTACGCATGGCAAGTCCTATATTACGATACGCCGGGATTTCCAGTTCTCGTGTAACAATTCGATACGGAATCCGTTTCAAGATCAGTTCCGGCAAAACACTGATTCCAAGCCCGCTCTCAACCATCGCCATGATCGCGTAGTCATCCCATGTTGTGAAATGTACTTTCGGCTTTAAATTACTTCTTTCAAAGATCTCAGAAACTTCTGCCTTAGCACCTTTCTCCAATAGCATAAACGGTTCCTCACAAAGCGCACTGACCGGAATCTTCTGAAGTTCTGTCAGCGGATGTCCTTCCGGAAGCACGACAAGCAGCCTGTCCTGCTCCAGGAAAATTGTATCCACCTCATCCCTTACCGGCAATCTTGTGAATCCACAGTCAATTCGCCCTTCCATGATCCATTCTTCAATATCCGTATAATCTCCCAAAAGCATCTCGTAATCAATGTTCGGGTAATTCTTTTGGAATTCCTTGATAATATTCGGCAGCCAATGTGTTGCTACGCTGGAAAATGTACCGATACGGATCAATCCTGACTTTAACCCTTGAAGCTCATCAACTTCCAATTGAAGTTTCTCGTATTCTCTGCAGACCCGTTCCGCATAAGGAAGTAACTTCATCCCACTGCTTGTAAGCTTTACTCCTGACTTGCTTCGTTCAAGCAGAACTACCTTCCATTCCTTTTCCAGATCATTGATCATTCGGCTGATCCCGGACTGGGAATAACTCAACTGTTCCGCTGCCTTTGTAAAACTTCCACACTCTACAGTCTTAACAAACGCCATGTATTTCTGAATACTTCCATCCATGAATTTAACACTCCTTTCGCTTTACATTTTCCCATCTGTTTTCGCTACGAAAAATCTCTTCACTTACTTTATATTTGATTTTGTCATGTAATCTATGAGAAACATTCGCTTTTGTAATTGATAACTGTATGATACTATAAAACAGTCGAGAAGACAAGGCTGGTTGTTAACTGACATCCGGAAATTATTTTAAAAGATATTCAGCAAGGAGTTATGTATTATGGGACTTTATAATAATCGAATCGTAGTAAAAGTTGGAACATCTACACTTACCAATGACGCCGGAAAGAGCGATCTTCGTACAACAGACCGTCTTGCCTGTGTACTTTCTGATATCCAGAACATGGGATATGAAGTTGTACTCGTTTCCTCCGGAGCGATCGCAGTCGGAAGAAATAAACTGAACATGACTGCTAAACCAGACAGTATGCGTATGAAACAGGCTGCTGCTGCAGTTGGACAGTGTAGTCTGATGTATCTGTATGACAAGTTCTTCGGTGACTATGACAAGACAGTTGCCCAGATCCTGCTCAATGCAGATGATATTGAAGAAGAAGAAAAAAAGGAAAATCTGATCAATACATTCAATGCGCTTCTCGAGATGGGTGTAATCCCGATTGTAAACGAAAATGACTCCGTAAGCTATAAAGAAATCGAATCCGAGGATCGTCTCTTCGGTGATAACGACATGCTCTCAGCTGTCGTTGCAGTACTCTGCCGCGCAAAGCATCTGGTCATTTTCTCCGACATTGATGGATTTTATGACCACGATCCAAGATTGTATCCAAATGCACAGCTAATCGATCAGATTGATACAATCGATGACAGCGTCTATGCTTTAGCCGGTGGCGCAGGTTCCCGACGTGGAACAGGCGGAATGCGTACAAAACTTCAGGCCGCATCCCTTGCCACTTCCCAGGGAACAAACACAATTGTTACAAACGGAAAGCGTCCGGAAGTCCTTTATGATATTGTAAAAGGCGGAAGAGCCGGCACATTATTCCCGGGAAAGATCTGATTCTTTTAGTAACATATTATAATTAATAAAAACGGATTAAAATCAGAAAATGCTTTGTTTTTGTTTCTTCTGACTTTAATCCGTTTCTTTCCATCATTTCTGCAACTCGTTTGCACTATCTTTTTGCTCCATCTCCTGTTTCCAGTAGATACGAAGCTTCTTCTCATCCAATCCATTCACAAATCGCTTCTTATATACAAGAAATTCCTCCAGATCCATCAAAATATGATACAGAAGTGCTCGTCCTTCGAACTCTTCGCGCGTCTTTGGAAGTTCTTCTTGCTTCATTTGCTCCGAAATCTCTTCCAACTTCTCGATCTGCTGATCCGGAATATTCATCTCAACAACATAATCTGCCATATACATGATATAATCTGCGATCACAAGTGCCTGCTTCGGCATCTTACGGATCTTCTTGATCTCATAATGCAGGTTATGAAGTACCTGCAGCTGCGCCAGACGCATTTCAAAGTAATCTATATAGTATCCCGGATGCGAATGAAATGTATTATCCTGGTAATCATACGCTGCCTTGATAAATTCATGCATTCTCCCCTCAAAGGCGATGATCCGATCCCAGACATTGATCTCCATATCTTTATTATGAAGATACGCTGCAAGTTCACACAAAAGAATCTGTAGCTGATTCTCTGTCTCCCTCATATAACGAATCAGATCCTGCCTCTGTCCTTCATAATCATAGAACAAATTCAGTACAATCGCGATTGTGATTCCAATCATTACTAAAAACAGCTCATTGCGAATAAACTCCGGACTAAAATCTCTTGTCATAAGAAAATGTGTGCCGATAACGGCATTTACCGAAATTGTTGCCGACCATCCAAGACTATGACTGACCGCAACGATCAGAAATACATAGATTCCATACGCAAGCCAGGAACTCGTCATATGTCCAAATGTCAACGCCGCCAGAACTACCGCCAAAACAAATGTCGCCATACGATAAAAAGATAATTTCACCGTCTCCCATTTTGTTGTTACTAACGTAAGCAGTGTGATACTTCCGGCAGATGCCTCATACTCCAATCCCAGTATATGCGCTAGATAAATTGCTACACTGCTGCCCACCGCGATCTTAATTGCCTGCAGCAGGACTCTTTTTACTTGTCGTGCTTTTTCCATCGTCCTCCCTTTCCAATTTTCTAACCCATCATCTGATTTATATTTTATCATCATATTTGCGATATAATCCAGTGTTTTTTTAACACAGCTTGTACAAAATGACGAACATGAGGTGCCTTTGCTACTATAGCAATCGCTCACTAACAAATCTAGATAAAACTTTGTTTATAGAAAAAGGGGTGATTACAACCTACATATGTATGTAATCACCCCTATAACAATTCAACCTATTTTTCTGTTTCTTCTGCCTTCTTCTCCCATCTTTCTACAAAAGCATCAGCATAAGAAAGATAGTATTCTCGAAGTCCCATTCGGATCTTCTGCTCACTATTCTCTGCAATACCTTCTGTGATACGGCGAAGCTGCTCTAACTTCTGCTGCTTATCTCCCATCTTCTCAATTGCATAAGCTACATAACCATCCATCGTCTTCCCCTGAAGCTGTGACAGATATGGATTCTCAAACAAACTGATGAGTCTCTCCTGATAAACCATCTCCCACTCTGCCTTCTTCTCTGGTCTCAATGCATTCTCCATGCCGGAAAGTATCTGAAAAAGCTGCTCGCTTGGAGTTTTCTCAATCTCTTGCTCAAGGAAAAGCTTGCTCTGTCCATCTTCTTCGAATTCTGTCTGACTCGTTTGTTCCACATTTTTCCTTCGAAGCATCTGCTCTTTCTTTGCAACTAAGATCGTATTTTCTGCTGCCATTGCTGCAATCACATGAAATACATCATGAATCTGCTGTGCACTCAAAACTACTGCCTGGATATGACGGTTTGGAAGACGTACCGCAAATCCCTCCTGAACAAGATTCTGTAATGCCTCACGGATCGGCATTCTTGAAACACCAAGACGCTCTGCAAGTGCTTCCTGCGCCAGCTCTTCTCCCGGTTTCATAACTCCTGAAAGAATCTCCTCTTTAATTAACTGTACAATGTAATCTTTTGTCTGTACTGATGCCATATTTTCACCCTCTGTATTTTTTCTATTTCTCTGCTTCTGTCTAATCTTGTTTTAAAAGAATTAATTTTATTTCTTTCTACTTTATTAGAGAAAATTTTTCATCTTTTTTTATAAACTCGTAACAATATTGTATCCATTTTTATTTCCTTCGTCAAGATGCTTTTTCGTATCCGTTCTAAGTTTGTTATAAGTGCGCATCCTAAGCGGAGCGTTTTTTATATATTAGGAAAGAACTTTCCTAATATATAAAAAACCGCTGCTGATTCCAGATACAACTGAAATCAACAACGGTCTTTACTCTTCAGCCGAAAATCGGACTCGAACCGACGACCCCTTCATTACGAGTGAAGTGCTCTACCAACTGAGCTATTTCGGCATATGGTCGTCAATTCTGACGACCTTTGTTATTATATCGCGTTTGGATATAAATTTCAACCACTTTTTTAATCAACTTCTATAGACTTTTATCATTCTAATAAATAATAACTAATGATTTGCCATATGAACTGTCAACTGATTATATGGGATGTCAATGCCTTCCTCATCAAAAGACATTTTTATCTCCTCAAGGATTCTCCAGCGCGTTGTCCAGTAAGCTTCTGTCTTCACCCAGGCTCTAAGTCCGATCACAACACTGCTGTCTGCAAGTTCTGATACGAACACTTTAATCTCTTCATCCTGAATAACATCTTCATCCTTCAGTAGAAGATTCTCTACGATCTCTTTTGCTTTCTTCAGATCAGATTCATAAGAAATTCCTACTTTAAGGTCCAGCTGACGTTCCGGTCTTGCTGTTACATTTGTCAGACTGTTACTTGTCAGAATACTGTTTGGCACAACAATCGTCTTATTATCGATTGTTGTCATCTTTGTATAGAAGATCTGAATTACCTTTACTGTTCCTTCGATTCCCTCTGAATTCACAATAATATAATCTCCAACTGCAAATGGTCTGAGAAGAAGAATCAAGATACCTCCTGCAAAGTTCGACAGACTCCCTTGTAATGCCAGACCAATTGCCACACCGGCGGAAGCGATGATCGCTGCTACAGAAGAAGATTCCACGCCAAATTTTGTTGCGATCATAAAGATCAGAAGTGCGTATAACCCAAATTTCAACATAGAATCAACAAACTGACGAACTCCAACATCCGCATTGGATCTCTCCATTGATTTGCCTACCACTTTACGTATAACAGATATCACCTTAGATCCAATCAGGTAAAATACTATCGCGAAAATCACCTTCAACCCAAAGGCAATCAGATTCGGAATATTATCATTAAAATATTGTACAAAGCGATTCACTTCATCTGCTGTGCTTGCTGTTACTTCCTGTGCAGAATCAAGCACATCATTGACGGAACTGTTATTCGTCTGCGTTGCTGTTTGGGTCAGTGCAAAGGCTGTCCCCTTTGTCAGTAATACTGTTCCAAGTTCTTTCACTGTTGTCAGATACATACTTTTAACCTCCTTATTTTAATGCAAGAAATGCGCACAGATTTCCCCTGTTGTTCCCCATCGTCCGGTGAGAATATAGGATCTTACTATTGCAATGTGTACAAACATTTGTGATTGCCATATGCTCCGGCAGAATTCCACTTTCCAGGAAGATCAGCTCATTTGCCTTCCATAAATTCAACTGATATTTTCCGTTCTCTTTCTTATAGAAAAGATCCTCCCAGTATTTCTTGTCAAAAGCTTCTTTAAACTGCTCAATTACATCCTCACTGACCTCATAGCAATCCATACATACTGATGGTCCTACTGCTGCAAGCAGATCTTCCGGTTTGGATCCAAAATTCTCCTGCATCAGCTGAACAGTATTTTTTCCAATCTTTCCAACAGTTCCTCTCCAGCCGGAATGACTCAGCCCGATTGCCTTTTTCACCGGATCCACAAAGTAAAGTGGTACACAATCTGCATAGGAAGTCACAAGACAGATTCCCGGAACATTTGTGATCATCCCATCCACATCTGTATAATTGCGTTCCCGCATAACACCTTTTCCCTTATCTTCCTCTGTAACCACACGGACATTCGTTGTATGTGTCTGCTTTGACAGAACCATATCTTCTACAGCGACGCCCATTGATGCTCCAATCCTTTTAAAATTCTCTAATACCCTTGCCGGGTCATCTCCACGATCAAAGCTTAGATTTAAAGAAGAATAATAGCCCTCACTGACTCCTCCAAGTCGTGTAGAAAAAGCACTCGTTACAATGCCCGTCTTCTGAAACAATGGATATTCCAGATAAGGAGTTTTCTTTTCTACTTCATCAAAAATATGTGCCGCGTTCTTATAAATCAATCCTAAACTCATATTCTTTCCTTTCTTCTCTATCCGCAAAATGCATTCTTCACCAGCTGGATCCTTGTCCCTTCAATACCGATCACATCAAATCTACATGGGACATCACTAATATGATATTCCGTCAGATAATACATTGCTGCCTGAAATATCTTTCTCTGCTTTCTTGCATCTACAGCTTCCAGCGGACTCCCCTTGCCAGGACCCGTCCTGTACTTCACTTCACAGAATACCAGATTCTCCCCCTCTTTTGCAACAATATCAATCTCTCCTATGCGACAGCGATAATTGTACTGTAGTATCTGATAGCCATGCTGTTCCAGATAAAAACCTGCTGCCTGCTCATAGTTTCCACCTGTCTTGCGGTTATTCTTTTCTTTTTTCGGATCCTTCATCTACCTGATTCCCCTCTTCTAATCCGTCGAACTTTCGGATTTAAGAAGAGCTGCCATTGGCAGCTCTTTCTTTTATACAACCCTGATATCATTAAATAAACTTCTTGATAAATGTCTTTCTATGTATCGGTGTCGGTCCATATTTCTTGATTGCCTCAATATGTTCTTTGGATCCATATCCTTTATGGCCTGCAAATCCATACTCTGGCATCACTTTATCATATTCTACCATCAGCCGATCCCTTGTCACTTTTGCAAGAATACTTGCCGCTGCAATAGACACACTCTTCGCATCTCCTTTAATAATCGGAACCTGCGGAATGATCATCTCCGGAATCGTCACAGCATCATTCAAAAGAATCCCTGGTTCTACTGCCAGCTTTGAAATTGCTTCACGCATTGCCTCATAAGTTGCCTGTAGAATATTAATTTCATCGATTCTCGCCGGACTTGCCATACCTACTGCCGCTGCAACCGCTTTCTCCATAATCTCATCATACAACTCTTCTCTCTTTGCAGCAGACAGTTTTTTTGAATCATTCAGATAGAGAATCTCACAATCCTTTGGGAGAATCACTGCACCGGCTACTACCGGTCCTGCCAGAGGACCTCTTCCTGCCTCGTCAATCCCACAGATAAAACTATAATCCGCATATTTTCTCTCGAATGTTTTCATTACCTCGAGGCGTTCTCTCTCCTGAACAAGTGCCTGCTGCTTCTTCCGATATCTTGCTGTCAGATTTTTTACACCTGTTCTAGAATCCGTCTCGTATTCCTGACAAAGTGCTTCCCACTGTTGTTCTCCTGCCTGTTCAAATTCTATCTTGATCTCGCTAATACTTTTACTCATGATGTATCACCCCAATTTGACTCAATGGCCACACGCGAATCCACGCCCTTCCGATCAGATCTTTTCTATGGATCAAACCAACATCGGATGCTCTGCTGTCGCTGCTGTTATTCCGATTATCTCCAAGTACAAAATATTCATCCTCACCCAGTGTTAATGGTTCTTCTGCAATGCCTGGATTCTCCATTATTTCATTCCCATAATGTTCATCCAGACGCATCCCATCAATATAAACCATTCCGGATAAAATCTGTACTGTCTCTCCCGGCAGCCCGATGATCCGCTTAATATAATAGGTATTGTCCTGATATTGATATGGAAATACTACGATGTCATATCGTTTCGGATCTCTGAATCGGTAAGTCATTTTGTCAACGATCAGCTGATCCTTATCTGACAGCGTAGTTTCCATAGAAGAACCACTGACTTCTGTTCTCTGCCACACAAAGGTAACCACGGTCCAGGTAAGAGCAATGATCAGTACAATATACAGAAGCCATCCCGACAGTTCTTTTATAATTTCTTTCATACCGTATTAATTCTCCTCTGGAAGCTCCAGTGTAAGCCTTCCAAGGCGGCCATTACGAAAATCATCCAAAAGAATTGCCGCTGCTTTTTCCACATCTAATTCGCTTCCTCTGACCAGACAGTGTCTGCTTTCTGCAATTCTTCTTAACACTTCATAATTATCTTCTGAAGATTCTATCGTGTACTTCTCTTCAAGAACTCCCGGATATGACTGATTTAAAAATTTCACAAGCTCACTTGCCAGTTCTTCTGTCTGAAGAATCTCGTCTTTAATCGAACCGATAAACGCAAGACGCAAACCTACTGTCTGGTCTTCAAACTTCGGCCAGAGAATTCCCGGTGTATCCAAAAGTTCTACATTCTTATTCAGACGGATCCACTGTTTTCCCTTTGTCACTCCAGGCTTATTTCCTGTTTTTGCACAGGCTTTTCCTGCCAGCGCATTGATAAAGGTAGATTTTCCTACGTTCGGAATTCCTACCACCATGGCACGTACCGGACGGTTCAGGATTCCACGCTTTCTGTCACGTTCCATCTTCTCCTTACATGCTTCCTGGATCACAGACTGGATCGACTTGATTCCGCCGCCTTTCTTAGAATTCACTTTCACGACAGAATATCCCTGCTTCTTGAAATATTCCATCCACTCATCATTTCTTCTGTCTTCCGCAAGATCTGCCTTATTCAAAAGAATCAGTCTCGCCTTATTCTTTCCAAGCTCATCAATGTCCGGATTACGACTGCTGAGCGGCACTCTTGCGTCCACCAGCTCAATAATCAGATCGATCAGCTTAATATTCTCCTGCATCATTCTTCTGGCCTTTGTCATATGGCCAGGATACCACTGAAAATGCAT
>OGKE01002042.1_pt1 | contig 10614 bp, 14 predicted proteins | sample 1572341 | NCBI WGS metagenome assembly OGKE01 (sample SAMEA2582091, study PRJEB24529) | metagenome | biome: Human gut stool | place: China | collected 2011
AACTAAATATAATATAAAATTAGTTTACACTACCAAATAAAAAGGGGGAAAATAAATAATGAAAAAATTTGGAAATGTACTATGGGGAATAGTTTTAATAGTTGTAGGTTTAATAATAGGAGGAAATGCTTTAGGAATAACAAATATAAATATATTTTTTGATGGATGGATGGTGGACACTTTTCATTATAGTTCCTTGTTTTATAGGATTATTTAAAGAAAACGAAAAAACAGGAAATGTAATAGGATTATTAATAGGTATAGCATTATTCTTGGGCTGTCAAGATATTATAAATTTTGATTTAATATGGAAATTAGCTTTACCAACAATTTTAGTAATAATTGGTTTATCAATTATTTTCAAAGATACATTAGGTGGAAAAGTAAATGAAGAAATAAAAAAGTTAAATGACAAAAGAAATGGAGCAAATACATATTGTGCAACATTTTCAGGGCAAAAAGTAAAATTCGATAAAGAACTATTTACAGGAGCAGATTTAACAGCTGTATTTGGCGGAGTAGAATGTGATTTAAGAAATGCAATTATAGAATCAGATGTAGTAATAAATGCGAGTAGCATTTTTGGAGGAATAGATATTTTAGCACCATCAAATGTAAAGGTAAAAACAAAATCAACATCAATATTTGGTGGAGTAGAAAATAAATCAAATACAAATGGAGAAGAAAATACTCATACAATATATGTGAATGGAACAGCTATATTTGGAGGTGTTGAAATAAAATGACATCAGTACAAAAAATAATAAAAAATATAGCTCTCGCTTTAGCAGTTTTTCTAATTGTTTCTATTATTTCTGGAATATTAAGTGCATTATATGCCTTATCAGGAGTGTTAGGATTAAAGAATGAAGATACAAAAATAAATAATGAAATGAGTATGATTGATTTTGAAAATGGAGAAATTGCAACATTAGATATTAATGTTAATTTTACAAACTTAATTATTAAGAATGGAGATACTTTAAGAGCAGAAACAAATAATAAAGATATTAACTGTAAGCAGAATAACCAAAATTTACAAATAAAAGAAAAACAACATAATTTGTTTTCTAAAAAAAATAGAGGAGATTTAATTGTATATGTTCCAGAAAATTTGAATTTCAAGAATGTAAAAATAAGTGCAGGTGCTGGAAAAATACAAGTTGAAAATATAAATACTGAAAATTTAGACTTAGAGCTTGGTGCAGGAGAAACAATAATCAACAAATTAAATGTAACAAATGATTGTAAGATTGAAAGTGGAGCTGGAAAAGTAAGTATTTTATCTGGAAAAATTGATGACTTAAATTTAGATATAGGAATAGGAAATATTGAAATAACATCTTCTATAACGGGAAATAGCAAAATAGACGCAGGAATAGGAAATTTAGATTTAAGGATACAGGATAATAAAGAAAATTATACAATTGAGTCTGATAGTGGAATAGGAAATATAAAAATAGATGGGACTAAAATTTCAGACGATAGTAAATATGGCAATGGAAAAAATATTATTAAAATTGATGGTGGAATTGGAAACATAGATATTGAGTTTAATAAGTAAAATGGAAAAGTATATAGTAGACAAAGAAAAATAACAGTGGAGGTATATGTATAATTAGTTTAATACTAAAAAATGTATCAAAAAAATTTGTTGGAAAACAAGCAGTAGATAATATTTCATTTAGTTTAGAAAAATCAGGAGTATTTGGGCTACTTGGAACAAATGGAGCAGGAAAAACAACAACAATAAGAATGTTGTTAGGAATTATAAAAAAAGATAGTGGAGAAATTACATGGAAAGGAAAAGAAGTAGATAGAAAACATGTGAGATTTGGATATTTACCAGAAGAAAGAGGAGTATATCCAAAAACAAAAATATTTGACCAATTAATGTATTTTGCAGAATTAAAGGGAATGAACAAAGTTGATGCCATAAAACCAATTAACAAATGGGCTAAAGAACTAAAAGTAGAAGAATATATGCAAATGCCAGCTGAAAAATTATCAAAAGGAAATCAGCAAAAAATACAATTTATGACAGCAATTATACATGATCCAGAATTGGTAGTATTAGATGAGCCATTTAGTGGATTAGATCCAGTAAATACAGAAATACTAAAAAATATAATAATAGACTTAATAAAAAATGGAAAATCTGTAATAATGTCAGCACATTCAAAATAAGTTATTTAATAAATTTATGAAATAGAACTCAAAGAATATAGAATTGATATAGTAGTATTAAAAGAAATACTGTTTGATAACAATGATAAAGATATATTTTTACGATGTTTTAAAGAAAGTTCAGCAATGGAATTATTCGAAAAAATTGGATTTGGAAAGATATTGGAAACAGAAAATTATTATGTTTTGAAAATGATTAATAAATAAAAAAATATAGATGGAGGCTTGTTAGACCTTCATCTATATTTTTTACATATGATTCGAATTAAAAAGAGTTTTCTTTATTACTTCTAAAGCAATTTTGAGTGAAGTAATAAAGAATGTAAAAAATGTATAAGTAAAAAGAAAGCTAGTAATCAGCAAACAAATTTTAGATATTGTGAAAAGATTAATTCTAAAACACAATAATCCAATAGCTAAAGTAAAGAATGAGAGATTATAAGAGTATGCACATAGTTTAAAACGGGGATATTCTTCGGCAATGCAAATTATAATTGTTCCTACACTGAGGAAACAGCCCATTAAAATTATGAAATCAGGCCAGCTTAAAATTGTGTAATTATCTGTTTCCCAAATAATGTTCCAAAATCTTACCAGAGTGAAAAGTGCCATTACATTAGCAGCGATTTTGCAGAATTTTCTAGTCATTACACGACTCCTTGTTTGTTGGTGAATAAACGAACTATATGTAAACACCATTTGTCTATATAAAATATTTATATAGATATTAAGTGTAATTTTCAAAATAGCATAAAAATATTATATCTCATTTTATGTAAAATGTCAATTAGTGATTACATATTTAACATAAAATTGACAAAAACAGTATTTTGAGGTATAATGAAAATATCCGTATATTTACAATTTTTTATGGAGGGTTTCATTTATGAAACAGAATAAAGAACGGGCAATTAGCATTATTTCTGGCGAATACTATGAAGATGTCCTGAGTACTTTACCTGTGACTATTTCCAATAAGAGTCACGTGAAAGGTAATATTAAGGCTCCTAAAGTTACAGTGGGCAACCATGTTGTAATCGAAGGTGATATCGAAGCCGACAATGATATTACCATTGGTAATATGTGCGAAATCGGAAATATGTTGTCTGATGAAAACATTTTTGTTGGACAGATGTGTATTGTTGGAAAAGTTTCAGCTGGAGCTACTGCATATATTATGGGGTATAGTTCAGCAGATTCTGTTTTTGGCGATGTAGAAGTTATTGCCGAAAATGGCTGTGACCTCGGAAACGTACAGTCCTTTGGTACTGTAACTTTGGCAACAAGAACACTGGTTAACGCATGCTGTGGCTCAGATCTGGTTGATTGCTTTGAAAGCGTCAGTGCAGAATACCTGATGTCTGAAGGACAAATTCGGACTGGTGAAGAATGTCATATCAAGGAGATGCAACTGAAGAAATTTAATTAAAAACGTTCTAACTGGCAAGGCAGTTAATCACAAATGTGATTGCTGGCTTGCCAGTGTTTTTATATACTAGGAAGTTCAAAGAACTTCCTAGTATATAAAAGCTACAATCGCTAGCCCTTTGAGATTTTCTTCTTTTAGTCGAAAACTCAAATCGGGCGAGAACAAAGGGCGACTGCGTCGCTTTGTTCTAATTGACAAATATTTTATTTTAGAGTATAATATATTGGTTTGAAACATGCTTTTTTAATAAGGAGGTTTCATATATGAAACAAAAATAACAGTTTGATGTTGTAATCTCTGTGCATTAGATGGAGATATCAAAATTGAAGATGATTCAGTAAAAATTGCCAGATTTTAGACGGAATTCTTGTGAAAAACATTTGATTTAAAAAGAAAAGGAAAAAATACAATGAATAACGAAAAAAGATTTGAGTGTGATGTTGTAGTTATGCCTGGTGCAGAACTTGACACTGATATTTGTATTACTGGTAATGTGTACATGGCAGAAGGTAGTAATGCAAATGGCTACGATATTGACGTTGGTGAAAGTTTTTTTGCCAATCATGCAGATTTCTTTAATGTGCATGCTGGCGAAGATTTTTCAATTACTTGCTCTATCGGAAATGATGTCAGAGTAGAAGGAGATGTAATCCTTAAAGACATTTGTGTTTTAGGAGATGTTTTTGCTAACGGAAATGTTAGCATTTCTCCAAATTCCTCTGTTTGGGATGTTTCTGCTATGGGCACTGTTGAAGTTCAAGTAGATGTTCATGCTCAGAATATCATGGCATTAGAGAAGATTTTTAAAGATGTCAAATCTGATGCTAAGAAACTTCAGAGTAAACAGGTTGAGTTTTACTTGTCTGTTAGCTAAACAATATTAAACAATAAAAATAGGTCAGCTAATCACAAATGTGATGACTGACTTGTTTTTTTATATAATAGAAAAAATGTAAAAAATAAATATTGACACATACCCCTATGGGGTGTATAATGGTTTGCAGATAAAATCAAAAAATAAAGGAAGTGAATATATGAAGTGTGAAAAATGCAGCAAATGTGAAAGTTGTGAAAAGTCAACACACAGAACAGAAGAAGAAAAAAAATCTTTAACCAAAAGACTAAATATAATAGAAGGTCAAATAAGGGGAATAAAACAAATGATTGAAGATGATAGATATTGTGCAGATATATTAATTCAATTATCAGCAATAAGTAAATCATTAGAAAGTGTAGAAAACTCAATATTAGAAAGTCATATAAAAAGTTGTGTATTAACAGAAATTCAATCTGGTAATACAGAGATTATTGATGAAGTGATGGAATTATTTAGGAGATTACGCTAATGAAAAAAATTTATATTAATATTGATTAAAATGGTTATAGATAATAAAGATTATTTTAAGGAGGAAAATTAAATGAAAGAAGTAAAATTAAATATAGAAGGAATGCACTGCACAGGATGTTCTACAAGATTAGAAAAAGTATTAAATAATGTTGATGGAGTAAAAGGCGCAAAAGTGAGCTTAGAAGAGAAAAAGGCAGATATAAAATATGATGAAACACAAGTAAGTGAAAAAGAGTTAATTGATGTTGTTGAGGATGCAGGATTTAAAGCAAACTAAGAAAGGAAAAAAGTATGAAGAAAGTATTATTAAAAATAGATGGAATGACATGTTCAGCATGTTCATCAGGTTTAGAAAAATACTTAAATAAACAAGATGGAATAAAAACAGCAGTAGTAAATCTTGTTATGAATAATGCAAATATAGAATATGACGAAAAAAAATTAACATTAGAACAAGTAGAAAAATTTGTTGAAAAAGCAGGATTTACAAGTTTAGGAATAGATAATTTTGAAAAAGAAGAAAAGAAGAAATCAAATGAAAAATATAAATTAATAGGAATAAGTATAATATCAATATTAATATTATATATTTCAATGTCTCACATGGTAGGTTTACCAGTTATTCCATTTTTAAATATGATGACACATCCAATTAATTATGCAATATCATTATTAATATTAACAACAATTGTAATATTATTTGGAAAAGACATAATAAAAAATGGATATAAAAATTTAATTCATAAAACACCAAATATGGATACTCTAGTTATGATAGGAGTATTAGCAAGCTATGTGTATAGTATATATGGAACAATACGAATTTTACAAGGACATACAATGTATGTTGAAAAATTGTATTATGAATCAGCTGCTATTGTAATATTTTTTATAAAAATAGGTAAATTTGTTGAAAGCAAAAATAAAGACAAAACAAAAGAAGCATTACAAGAATTAATGACAATAACTCCAAATAATGCAACAATAATAAGAGAAGAAAAAGAAGTTGTTGTTACATTAGATGAAATTCAAAAAGGAGATATTGTGATATGCAAACCAGGTGAAAAAATAGCTGTAGATGGTGAAATTATAGATGGTATAACCCATATTAATGAAGCATTTATAACTGGAGAAAGTAAGCCAGCAAAAAAAGAGATAGGCTCTAAAGTTATAGCAGGAAGTATAAATTATGAAGGAACAATAAAATATAAGGCAGAAAAAATTGGTAAAGAATCTACAGTTTCAGAAATAGTAAGATTAGTAGCAAATGCAACAGCTACGAAAGCACCTATTGCTAAAATAGCAGATAAGATAAGTGGATATTTTGTTCCAGTAGTACTAGTTATATCTATAATTTCATTTGTGTTGTGGTTAATTATATCAAAAGATATAGCACTTGCAATAAACATATTTGTAAGTATATTAGTAGTTGCTTGTCCATGTAGTTTAGGACTAGCTACACCACTTGCAATAGTAATAGCTTCTGGAAATGCAAGTAGAAAAGGAATTTTAGTAAAAACAAGTGAAGCATTAGAGAATTTCCATAAAGCAAAGACAATATGTTTTGACAAAACAGGAACATTAACAAAAGGAACATTAAGTATTTCAAAAATATATAATTATAGCAATTTAGAAGAAAAAGAACTTTTAAGGAATATAGCAAGTATTGAGAAAAAATCAGAACACCCAATAGCAAGAGCAATTGTTAATAAAGCAATAGAAGAAAAAATAGAATTTGAAGATTTAAAAGAATTTAAAGCAATTGCAGGTTTTGGTGTTGAAGCAACAATGCAAAATAATGATAAATATTTAATTGGAAATAGAAAATTAATGACTGAAAATGGAGTAATAATTCCAAATGAGCAAGATGAACAACAATTAGTTAATGATGGTAATAGCATATTATTTGTAAGTTTAAACAATAAATTAGTTGCATTAATAGGTGTAAAAGATATATTAAAAGATAATATTGAAAATGTAATAAAAGAATTAAAAGATAAAAATATTAATGTAGTAATGTTAACAGGTGATAATGAGAAAACAGCAGAAATTGTTGCAAAACAAATTGGAATAGAAAAAGTAATTCCAAATGTTACACCAAAAGAAAAAGCAGAAAAAATAAAAGAATTAAAAAAAGGTGGAATTGTAATAATGTGTGGTGATGGAATAAATGATAGTATAAGTTTAGTAACAGCAGATATAGGTGTTTCAATTTCATCAGGTACAGATATTGCAATGGATTCTGCAAGTGTAATATTAATGAATGATAATATAGAAAAAATAAATGAATTAATAGAAATTAGTGCAAGAACAATTAAAAATATAAAACAAAACTTATTCTGGGCATTTTTCTATAATATTTGTATGATTCCAATTGCATGTGGGATATTAGAACCTATTGGAATTGAAATGAATCCAATGGTTGCAGCTTTTGCTATGACAATTAGTAGTTTAACTGTTGTTTTAAATGCTTTAAGACTAAAGAAATAATTATAGAGTTGGAAAATTATTTTTTTCCAACTTAAAATTTGGAAGCGGATGAATCAGGAAATATAGTAATAGATACAACTAATATTGGAAGTAAAGCAACATTTTATAATTATAATGCTGATGGAACTACAATAAGATTATTTGCAGTAAAAGCATCAGATGGAACAATAAGAATGGCATTTAATACTTGTTATAGAAAGTTATAAAGAAAATTTTTAAGCAAAAAGGTGAAATAAATGAGCTCATTAGAAAAATATGTTGAAAAGGTAAAAAAAGAAACAGAAGGATTTTCAAATATAGAAAAGTTAAGGTATATATATTGGGACTTAGGAAGTAAATTTGCATTTGATTTAGATTTTTCATTTGGAAATTCCAAAACAAGAAAACAGATATATGATCATAGTAGAAGTGAAGATGATTTAAACAGATGTTTAGAAAATAATACTGCAATTTGTAAATCAATTGCATACATATTTTCTTATGTTATGAAAGAACTTGGAGTAAATATAGAATCAGTAATAGATGAAGAAGATTTTAGAAAATATCCACATATTTATAATGTTTTAATAACAGAAGATGGAAGAAAATATAGATTTGATTTACAAGAAGATATGAGAAATATAAAAGCACAATTGAGAACACAATATTTTGGAATTCCTATTGAAGATGAAGAACAAGAATTAATAAGTAGAGCTGAACTAGATCAAATTGATAAAAAGCAAGGACATATATCAGAAAAATCATATTATACAAATGAATATCTAGAACTAATAAAGATGCACTTACCAATGTTTGAAGATTTTGGACAAAAGGTTCAATTTGTTTTAGAAAATTTAGAAGCATATACAAGTCCAGAAATGGGATATGCTGACAGAAAGTGGAGAATGGAAGATTTAATTGGAAATGAAAATAAAGATGGATTATTGTTTTCTAAAGAAGAAAAGTATAAAATTAATATGATTGATTGTTATAGAGAAAATGATGGCAAGAAAAATTATGAATTATGTATTGTTGTAAATGTAAAAGGTGGAAAAGATATCTATTTATTTTCAGATGAAACAAATTCTTTTAGAAAAATGACTTTAGAAGAATTTGCAGAACAAATAGAAAATGGATTGGTAAATCTTCAAGGAATACAAGGATTAAAACAAGTTTTAAAAAGTAGAAAACAACAGCCAGATGAAAGATAAAATTAAGTAAAGGAATTGAAAAATGGAAAGATATGAAGAAATAGAAAAAAAGCATAATAACAACATATCGTAAAAAATATTATAAAATGGAGAGAAAGAAATGATTTGCATTTTATTCAATGTGCTTGCAGATTTACAGAACATTGTACTATGTGTGACAATGGTGGTGGAGGTTCTAAAAGAGAAGAAATGAAGAAACTCCTAAAGCAATTGAGAAGTGTTTATGATAAGGTTGACATGAATATTTATAATAGTACTAAAAATGTTAATTTAAATACTCTTATTTCTTATGTTAAAGATGAAGAAATACATCATTTTATGGATGATTATGATAAAAAGAAAGAGAATGCAACATAAATGTAACAAAAATGTAATCAAAACTTAATAATATAAATAAATTAATGTATTGTTATACTTGCATTTATATGATATAACTATAAAAGATTGATATTAAAGGAGAATTTATAATGGAAAGCGATTTAAAAAAAGATATTATTGATGGTAGAATTATTGATTGGAGCAAATTAAGTGCAGAAGAGCTAAAAAGAATGAAAAAAGCTTATGAAGAAAGAGAAAATAAAATTCGAATGAAAATTGATAAAGAATTAGATTTAGAAGAAAATTTTGAAAGTGAAAGGTAGAGGATAATATATGGATGAACAAAATAAAGATACAGAAGAACAAATTAAGTTTACACAATTACTAAAAGAATTAGCAGATACACAAGTTACATTAGCCAAAATAAATGCCCAATTAGCAATAAGAGAAAGCAAAGATCAAATTGAAACAATTGTGGATTCAAAAAGCAAAGAACTTATTGAACAAGCAAAAAAATTTGGAACAAAATTGGAAAAAATAGAACAAGAATATGCAAATCAAAATGCTGATAGAGAAGGAATTGTTGAAGAATTCGAGAAACGATTAGCAGAAGCTAGTGAGGAATATGATAAAATTTTACAAGATATAATGGAGAAAAAAGCACAATTTGAACTTGATGAAAATGGAATACTGTTAGAGCAAAAAAGAAATAATGTAAAAATGGCAGCTGAAAATAAAGAATTTGCAAAAGCAAAACAACGATTAGAAAAAGAAATAGTTCAAGCATTAAAAAGTGGTGATATGCCAACACTTCAACAGAAAACAGAAGAATTGAAAAGTCATATAGAAAATAATCCAACAGATATTAGGAGAGCACATGCACAAGAGTTACAAGCAAGAAGAGAAGAAATAAAACAAGCAATTGAATCTTGTAAAAATGAATATGAGCAAATTATGGCTGAAAGAAAAAAGATGTTAGAAGAAATCTCTTCTAATAAAAATAAACAATTAATGACAATTCCAAAACAAAATATTTTTGCAAAAGCTTTAGGAAATATTTTTAATAAGTTTAATGGAACAAAAAAATTTGTTAAAGGTGTTATTGAACCATTAAAAACACAAATTGGACAAATACGTAATGAAGAAATTCCAAAGATAAAATCAGAGATTGATTCAAAAAGAAAAACTTTTTTAGATAAAGCTGTGCAAAAGAGAGCAGATATAGAAAAAAGTGTTGAAGAAAAAGTAGAAGGATATGCAGAAAAATTAGCAAATACTCAAGAAAATGCAGTTCAAAAAGTTTCACTATTTAAAAAAGCAATGCTTGAATATGCTGATATGGCAAAAGCAAAGGTTGGTGAAACTAAAGAAAATATGGCTTTTACAGTAAAAGATAAGATAGAAGATGCGCAAATTTTGGCACTAATGGCACAAGATTTTGCAAAGGATAAGATAGCTGATGCACAAATTTTAGGATTATATGCACAAGATTTTGCTAAAGATAAAATTGCAGATACTAAACAAATGGCAACAAAAGCACAAGAATTTATAAGTAATAAAGTAGCAAATGCTAAAGAATCAGTTGCTAAAAGGAAAGAAGCAATTTTGGTAGGATTTAATCAAAAGAAAGCTCAAGCAATTCAAGTTGCACA